>Ga0307986_10001947_pt1 | contig 14869 bp, 16 predicted proteins | sample EllFjometageno82_FD_203170 | JGI IMG/M metagenome (GOLD analysis project Ga0307986, IMG submission 203170) | Marine microbial communities from Ellis Fjord, Antarctic Ocean - #82 | ecosystem: Environmental > Aquatic > Marine > Unclassified | place: Southern Ocean | collected 2014-10-09
TAAAGCATTTTCAGCAGCGTTTTTAAAAACACTAAAGCTAACTTGTCTACTGGAGATGTTTAAACCGTAATCTTTCCATGATCCATCAGAAACCATCTTGGCGTATAAATCTAGAATAATTTTAAGTTCATTTTTTTCAAAAAATTGTTTTTCTTTTATTTGATTTTGTGGATTATTTATAACTAGTTTTAAATTTCTATTCATCTATTTTATGTTTGTTTATGAGAGAAATTTGAAATGCTGTAAAAATAAATGTAATAGGTAAAAGTCCCCAAACTTTAAAGTTTACCCAAAATTCTTCTGATTGAGTTCTCCAAACACACTCATTTAGGAGTGCCAAACCAAAGAAAAAATACATCCATTTTTTTGTTAGAATTTCCCATCCAAGGTCAGTTAAAGCAATTGATTTTCCCATAACTTTTTTGAGAATAGGCTCATTTGTAAAATATTTGCCAAAAAACAAAGCAAGTCCAAATAAAATATTTATTACAGTTGGTTTTATGTAAAGAAAAACTGGATTATTGAAATAAATTGTTAGACCCCCAAAAAAAGAAATTAACACTCCACCAATTAAGGGAATCATAGGAATTCTCTTTTCTAAAAACCAAACAGTTACCAACGCAACTAAGGTTGCAACTATAAAGGGGGGAATAGCAACTGTTAGATTTTTATCACTATTATAATAATAAAAGAAAAATATTGCTAGAGGCCCAAAGTCTGTGACAAATTTGATAAATGGTTTATTCACGTCAAAAGATATTAACATATTCACAAAACATTCATATTTTTTTTATTGATTTTTTTTTTTAAACCCCCATATTAAAGAGTATGGCAATTCAAAAAGCAAAATTTTCAATCGGTGATATAGTTAAACACAAACACTTTGAGTTTAGAGGGGTTATTTATGATGTTGATTTTGAATTTAATAATTCTGAAGAATGGTATCAATCTATACCAAAAAATGTCCGACCTAAAAAAGATCAACCTTTTTACCATTTGTTAGCTGAAAATGACGAAATTACATATGAAGCTTATGTCTCTGAGCAGAATTTACTTATGGATGATTCAGAAGAACCCATTAAACATCCGCTAATTGAAGAAATTTTTTCTGGAAGAAAAGGAACCAGTTATTTTAAACCATCTAATTAATTAGATCATTTTTTTAACACAATTAGTGCAAAAATTAGACATATATAATTGTTACTTTATTAATATTCCGATCAAGAGTGTTAAAAAAATGTCTCTCTATTCATTTACTCCCTCTACATTCCTGATCGGAGTAACTTTCCATATTAAAATAATTGTCTGTTTTTTAATATATATACACGTTTAAAAATGTTTAAATCTTTTGAGCCTAATAAAATTTTTTCAATTACGTCTAGAGCTACTAAATATGTTTTATTTTTATTTATAGTTGTTTTATCTATCGGTTTAACAGAAGCACTTATTCTTTCACCCGAAGACTATAAACAAAGTCATGTGGTAAGGATTATGTATGTTCATGTTCCAGCTGCATGGATATCACTTGGAATATTTTCAAGTTTGACTCTACTATCGGTTGCAAGTTTTGTTTTTAAAAATAAAAATTTTGCTTTAATCTCTAAAAGTTTAGCACCATCTGGATTTGTTTTTAATATTATCGCGTTAGTCACAGGATCCATTTGGGGAAAACCAACTTGGGGTACTTGGTGGGCTTGGGATGCAAGAATAACTTCAATGTTAATTTTAGCTTTATTTTATGGAATGTATTTATTAGCCTGGAAAATTTATGAGGATAAAGAACAAGTTATTAAAATTACTTCTATGATTGTAATTATAGGAGCTGTGAATGTTCCTATCGTTAAATATTCTGTAGATTGGTGGAACACTCTTCATCAACCATCATCAATTAATGTTTTGTCAAATAACTCGATTCATATATCAATGCTGATCCCATTAAGCATTATGACTGCGGCATTTGCTCTTTTTTCACTACTTATTTTTTTAATGAAATATAATACGGAACTGATAAAAGTAAAAAATAAAGGATTAGATAGATTATGATAAACGAAATAATTTTAATGAATGGTTATGGATCTTATGTTTGGTCTGCTTTTTCATTTACATTGATTAGCTTTGCAACTTTATATTTTGTAACTAAATTGCAACTTTCTAAAGAGCAAAGAAAATTTGCATCTAAATTTGGTTCTCTGAACATAGAGAAAGCAAGAGCTGCAAGGTTACAAAATATTAATAAAGAAATATTATTAAACACATCAAAGATTTAACTTAAAAACCATGTATGGTAAAAAAGTTAAATTACGGTTTTTGTTTTTAGTATTAATTTTATTATCAGTAATTTTATCAGTTTTTTTAATTTTACAGTCATTAAAAAATAATGTTATTTATTTTCAATCACCATCAGAAATTAAATCTCTAATAGAACTAAATAAAAAAAAATTAAGAGTTGGAGGAATGGTTAAAGAAAAATCAATTTTTATCAATTCTAATGAAATTAATTTCATTATCACTGATTTTAAAAATGAGATTAATGTTACATATTCTGGTGCGGTGCCAAATTTATTTGCAGAAGGAAAAGGAGTGGTTGCAGAAGGTTTTTTGAAAGATAGAAATTATTTTTCTGCTACCAAAATCTTAGCAAAACATGATGAAAATTATATGCCACCAGAAGTTAAAGAAGCTATAGGAGATAAATAAATTGTTAGCTAATCAAATAGGTTACTACTCATTGATTATAGGCTTGTTTTTTTCATTTTTTCTTTTCGTTGTCTCAATTAAAGATTTTAACAATCTCAATAAGAAAATTAATCAGAATGTATTCATTTTGTCTTTTCTACAATTGATGTTTGTAGTTATAAGTTTCTTAAGTTTAATTTTATCTTTTATAAACTCAGACTTTAGCAATGAGACAGTTTTTAATAATTCACATACAACAAAACCTCTATTTTATAAGGTTTCAGGAACATGGGGAAATCATGAAGGAAGTTTATTATTATGGTTATTAGTATTAACTTTATTTATTTTTTTATTCTTAATTAAATCTAGAGCGCAGCCTAAAAAATATAGAATTCTAACTGTATTATTTCAACAAATAATAATAACTGGATTTTTTTTATTTGTATTGATGACTTCAAATCCATTTAACTATTTATTTCCAATCCCACAGGAAGGTCTTGGTCTTAATCCAATTTTACAAGATCCGGCATTAGCCATTCATCCACCAATCTTATACTTAGGCTATGTTGGTTCATCAATAATATTTTCTGCATCGCTTGCTGCAGTTACTCAAAATTATATTTCCAAAGAATGGAGTCAGCATATAAAAAAATGGGTTTTAATTTCTTGGATTTTCTTAAGCATTGGTATAATGCTTGGATCAATTTGGGCATATTATGAACTAGGATGGGGTGGGTTCTGGTTTTGGGACCCAGTTGAAAATGTTTCTTTAATGCCATGGTTAACATTAACGGCATTACTACATTGTATTTTAGTATTAGAGAGAAGAACACTCCTAACATCTTGGGTAGTTATATTATCCATTACAACATTTACTCTTAGCATGTGTGGAACTTTTTTAGTTAGGTCTGGAATATTAAATTCAGTACATACTTTTGCAAATGACCCAGCAAGAGGAATTTTTATATTAGTCTTTCTCTTCGTTTTAATTTTTTTATCATTAGGAATTTTTTTTATATTTCATAAGGAAAATAATAAAGATTTAAATAGTTTTTTTTGGTTAAGTAAAGAGACTTCTATCTTGGTGAATAATTGGTTTATGATGTACTTTTTATCTGTTGTATTAATTGGGACGGTTTATCCAATTTTTCTAGATGTATTATCTACTGAAAAAATTTCTGTAGGACCTCCTTTTTACCATAAATTAATAGCACCTTTTTTAGCACCATTTTTATTGTTTATGGCTTTTGGACCAAAACTAAAATGGATCAAATCTAAAATTGAAAACAAAAATTCAATAATTGTACTTTTTGTAATTTCAATTGTTTTGACATTTGGTATAATAAAAAATTTGAGTGTAAATGTACTTTTCTATACTGTTTTAATTACAGCAGCATTTTTTTTATTTTTTACAACATTAAAAGAATTGTTCGTCAAAAAATCTAATAATATTTCTCAAGGAATTGCACATTTTGGTTTTAGTTTGTTTATACTAAGTATTCTGTTTAACAGTATTTTATCATCAGAAATTATAACTAATATAAAAATCGGGGAAAAATATAATTATAATAAAAGTGAAATTTTTTTTGAAAAAATAGAAAAAAAAAAAGAAAGTAACTATAGTTCTATTATTGGCTATTTTAAAATAACAGATAAAAACGGTAAAGTTACTCAGTTAAAACCAGAGATGAGAGCTTATAATCAACCTATAATTGTAACTAGTGAAGCAGATATAAAAACAACATTGTTAGAGGATAAATTTTTAGTAATGAATCTTGTTAAAGGCGATGAGTATTTTAATATTAGATATCAAGTAAAACCATTTATGCTTTGGATTTGGATTTCAGTTTTATTAATAAGTCTTGGTGGATCAATGAGTTTATTTAAAAAAAAGTATGAAAAATAAACTTAACTCGATTATTATCTTTATATTTTTAAGCTTCTGTTTTGTCGTATTTTATAAAGGGTTGAATAATTCAAATATTTATACTCCCAAAATTAACGACGAAAAAAATATACCTATTTTTAAAGCTAAAGATTTTAATTCAAATATTAATATCGAGTCAGAAAAAATTTTTGAAGAAAATACTTATTATATAGTAAACATTTGGGCATCATGGTGTGTTCCCTGCAGGAAAGAACATCCTTTATTAATGGAATTAAGTAAAAACCAATCAGTTAAATTAATTGGACTGAATTATAGAGATAATTTAAATAATGCAAAAAATTTTATTATTGAACTTGGAAATCCATATTCCCAAATCTTGATCGATAATGACGGAACTTTGGGCGTTGAATTTGGAGCTTATGGAGTACCTGAAACTTTTCTTATTGATAAAAATAAAAAAATTATCAAGAAATTTATAGGTCAAATTAATCAAGAAATAGTAGACGAGATTAAATCAATCATAAAATGAAAACTTTAAAAATATTTTTAATTGTTTTTTTATCAATAGGTTTTTCTCAATTAAAATCTAATGAAAAAAATGATGAATTTAAAAATAGAATCTTAAAAAATATTCGATGTTTAATTTGTCAGGGCCAATCTGTTTATGATTCAGAATCAGATTTTGCTTCTAGTATAAAGCTGATTGTAGATAAAAAAATAATTGAAGAATTGTCTGAAGAGCAAATTTATGAATTTTTGAGAGAAAAATATGGTGATTGGATAATTTATGATCCAAAATTAAACAAAAATACCTATATTTTATGGCTATTACCCTTATTGTTATTTTTATTAGGAGGTGCGATAATATATAAAAAAATATCAAAAAAAAAAAATGAACAATAATTTTTATAATAGAATTTTCTTAATACTAATTTTAATATCAATTACCTTTACTGCAAAAGCAGAAGAAAATAAAAATATTAGTGAGCATGAATATAATTTTTATACAGGAAATTTTGACTTTAGTGACAATAAGCAAAAAGCTATTTTTTTTGGTTTTCAACATCAAAATGAAAATTTAAAGAGAAACACTTTTCTGGGAAATGCATCGCCTATAACAGGGGGTTTTATAACTCAAAATTCAGCAGCATATATCTATACAGGTGTAGAGTGGAATTATTCAATGGGTGAGAAGTTTAAGTTTACGCCAAGTTTTGCTCCAGGCCTTTATTTCGAAGGTGATGGAAAAGACTTGGGCCATGTTTTAGAATTTAAAACTGAAATACAAGCATCTTATTCTTTTTCAGAGAATACAAGCTTAGGAATGTCTTATAATCATATATCAAATGCAAGTTTAGGGAATAAGAATCCTGGTGCTAATAGTTATATGATTAATCTTCTTAAAAATTTTTAATTTAAAATTATGAATATAAAGAACTGTCATAATTTTAATGACTTCAGAAAATTAGCAAAAAAAAAATTACCATCTCCAATATTTCATTATATTGATGGTGGAGCTGATGATGAAAAAACTTTAAAAAGAAATACAGATTCTTTTGATGAATGTGATTTAATTCCCAACGTACTTGCTAGCGTTGGTAAACCAGATATTTCAACAACAATTTTTGGAAAAAAAATTAATATGCCAATTTTTCTTGCACCAACAGCTATGCAGAGACTTTACCACCACGAAGGAGATAAAGCTTCAGCAAGAGCTGCTGAAAAGTTTGGTATTTTTTACAGCATGTCAACAATGGCAAATAATACGATTGAAGAAATTTCAAATATTTCTCAAGGACCAAAATTATTTCAACTTTATGTGCACAAAGATCAGTCAATTACTGATGATTTAATTGATAGATGTAAAGCATCAGGGTTTGATGGAATGTGTTTAACAGTTGATACGTTGGTCGCGGGTAATAGAGAAAAAGATCATAGAACAGGTTTTACAACACCTCCCAAACTTACACTTCAAAGTTTATTAAGTTTTGCTATGAGGCCTGAGTGGGTGTTTAATTATTTTACTCATAAAAAATTTGAACTATCTAACGTTGTAAAAAAAACTGACAAAGGTACTAATATTGCAAAGTCAGTCATAGAATATATTAATGAACAGTATGATCCCGCAATGAATTGGAAAGATGCAGAGTATTGTGTAAAAAAATGGAACAAACCATTTGCTTTAAAAGGAGTTATGTCTGTTGAAGATGCAAAAAGAGCAATTGATATAGGATGTACGGCTATAATGATTTCAAACCATGGAGGAAGACAATTAGACGGATCAAGATCACCATTCGATCAAATAAAAGCGATTTCTGACGCTGTAGGAGATAAAATAGAAATCATTCTAGATGGTGGAGTTAGAAGAGGAACACATGTGTTAAAAGCTTTAGCTGCAGGGGCAAAAGCGTGTAGTTTTGGCAAGATGTTTTTGTTTTCATTAAGTGCTGCTGGCCAACCTGGTGTGGAACATTTGTTGCAAAATATGCATGATGAAATTAACAGAAATATGATTCTTATGGGTTGTAAAAATTTAAAAGAATTAAATAGTTCAAAATTAATTTATAGAAGATAAAAAAGAATAAATTTGTATGAAGTTAGCTAAAAATTTAGAAAGATTAGGAACAGAGTCAGCTTTTGCAGTATTAGCGGAAGCTAAAAAATTAGAAGCACAAGGAAAGCCAATGATTCATTTAGGTTTGGGTCAGCCTGATTTTAAAACACCAAAACATGTAGTCGATGCAGCAAAGAAAGCATTAGATGATGGTCATCATGGATATGTTATGTCGAACGGAATTTTAGAATGTAGACAAGCAGTAACTAGAAAAATTAAAAAACTTTATAACAAAAATATTGATCCTGAAAGAGTGTTAATAATGCCAGGTGGAAAACCAACAATGTTTTATGCCATACAATGTTTTGGCGAACCAGGTGCTGAGATTATACATCCTACTCCAGCATTTCCAATTTATGAGTCTATGATTAATTATACAGGATCAACTTCTGTTCCTTATGACTTAACAGAAGATAAAGATTTAAGATTTAATCCAGAAAAAATTTTATCTCTTATTACAGATAAAACTAGATTATTAATATTAATTAATCCAAACAATCCAACAGGAAGCTTTGTTGAAAAATCTTCAATAGATTTTTTAGCAGAGGAACTGAAAAAACATCCACATGTAGCAATTCTTAGTGATGAAATTTATAGTAGACAAATTTATGATGGCAAAGAAATGCCAACATTTTTTAACTATCCAGATCTTCAAGATAGATTAATAGTTTTAGATGGATGGAGTAAGGCATATTCGATGACAGGTTGGAGAATGGGATGGAGCGTGTGGCCAGAAGAATTAGTTCCCCATGCAAATAAATTAATTATTAATAGTGTTTCGTGTGTAAATGTACCGTCACAGTTTGCAGGAATTGCAGCTCTAGATGGGCCAGACGATGAAATAGATTCAATGATGGTGAAGTTTGACCAAAGAAGAAAACTAATTCATGAAGGTTTAAATAATTTGCCAGGTGTTGAATGTAGTTTACCAGGAGGGGCCTTTTATGCTTTTCCCAAGGTTATCGGAACAGGAATGAATGGTGTAGAATTTGCAAAAAAATGTATGCATGAAGCTGGAGTTGCAATAGTGCCTGGAATAGCCTTTGGTAAAACTTGCCAAGATTATGTAAGGTTTAGCTTTGCGGCATCTCAAGATAACATATCTAACGCATTGGAAAATATTAAAAAAATGCTAGGTTAGTCTAATGAGTGAATTAGTTCTTCCAAAAATAGATAAAACAACGATTGATAAAAAAGACTATATTTTTAAGACACTTGGAAAATTAATAAATCCTGAAAATGTCTTAAGTCATGCAGATGAAATAAAACCATATGAAACTGATGCATTAGCGGCTTACAAGCAAACTCCTTTAGTGGTGGTAATGCCTGAAAACACCAAAGAAGTGAGTAATATTTTAAAATTTTGCCATGAAGAAAATATAAAAGTTGTTCCAAGAGGATCGGGTACAGGTCTTTCAGGGGGAGCATTACCTTTACAAGATGCTGTTTTATTAAGTCTTGGGAAATTTAATAAAATTTTAGAAATTGATTTTGAAAACAAATGTGTAGTTACGCAACCAGGTGTTACTAACTTAGGACTTACTCATGCAGTTCAACATAAAGGCTTTTATTATGCTCCAGATCCATCAAGTCAACTTGCTTGTTCAATAGGTGGCAATGTTGCTGAAAATTCGGGTGGGGTTCACTCTTTAAAATATGGAACAACCACTAATAATATTTTAGGTGTTGAAATGGTTATGATGGATGGAACTATTTGCAGGATAGGAGGAAAAACTCTTGATCAAGAGGGGTATGATTTGATGGGGCTGATTTGTGGTTCTGAAGGATTATTGGGAGTGATCACAGAAGTTACAGCAAAAATTTTAAAAAAACCACAAGTTGTCAAAGCAGCATTAATAGGATTTCCAACTATTGAAGAAGGTGGAAATGCAGCAACAGAAATTATTTCTAAAGGAATTGTACCAGCTGGGATGGAAATAATGGATAAGGCTTTAATTGAAGCAACAGATAATTTTAGTAAAGCAGGCTATCCAAGAGAAGCAGAACTTTTATTAATTGTTGAACTAGACGGAACACAATCTGAAGTGGATGGGCTATTAAAAGAAGTTAGCGATATTTGTAAAAAAAATAATTGTTCAAGTTTAAAATTGAGTAAAAATGAAAAAGAAAGATTATCATTTTGGGTAGGAAGAAAAGCTGCATTTCCAGCATGTGGCGCCATGGCGCCAGACTACTATTGTATGGATGGCTCTATACCAAGAGGAAAATTAGCCGAAGCTTTATTAGAAATAAAAACTCTATCTAAAAAATATAATTTACCTGTAGCAAATTGTTTTCATGCTGGTGATGGAAATTTACACCCTCTAATTATGTACGATGGAGGCAACAAAGAAGAGTTAAGAAAAACAGAAGAATTTGGAGCAGAAATTTTAAAAACCTGCGTAAGATTAGGTGGTGTTATAACTGGTGAACATGGTGTAGGTGTTGAAAAAAGAGAACTAATGTGCGAAATGTTTAATAACAATGATATTCAACAACAATTAGATATTAAATTATCCTTAGACCAAAAAAATTTATTAAACCCTGGAAAAGTTTATCCAATACTAAGAAAATGTGCAGAAGAAGGGAGGGTTCATGTCCACAGAGGTGAAGAAAAATTCCCAGATCTTCCAAGATTCTAATAAAACTTACTATCCTGAAGATGAAATTCAAGTTTCTAGTGTAGTTAAGGAGTTATATAAAAATAATTTACCCACAGAATTAATTGGAACAGGCTCAAAGAGCTTTATAGGCAATAAGATTCAGTCAGCAAATAAACTATCACTCTCTAAATTATCGGGAATAGTAGAGTATTTATCACAAGAGCTTTATATTAAAGTTAAGGCAAACACATCTTTAGAATTTATTGAAAAAGAATTAGAAAAAAATAATCAAGAATTAGCATTTGAACCTATTGATTTTGGATTTATTGAAAATGGTAAATCAAATAAAGGAACGATAGCAGGCTACTTGTCATGTAATTTTGCAGGATCAAGAAGATTTAAAGTCGGAAGTGTAAGAGATCATATTTTGGGATTTAGAGGTGTTAATGGCAAAGGAGAAATAATTAAATCAGGTGGAACCGTTGTTAAAAATGTTACTGGCTATGACCTCTCAAAACTTGTTACAGGTTCTTTTGGCACCTTAGTGGCATTAACAGAAATTGTTTTAAAAGTTTTACCAAAAAAAAAATTATCTAATACAATAACCATTCACACAGAAGACAAAAGATTAGTTAATAAATTGTTTGAAAAAATTTCAAGTTCTAGTAGTGAAGTTTCTGGAGCAGTATATATTCCTGACGAACCAGAAGACGAAAACTATGTACACAATAAAGAAAAAGTATTTAAATTTAATGATCTTGACTCTAAAGGTTCATTTTTAGCCCTAAGAGTAGAGGGTGACAAAGCATCGATAAATGAGAAAATTAAAGATTTAGAAAAAGAATTAGAACTCAAAAAATTAAATACTTCCATGTTAGATGTGTACCAATCCGTACCATTTTGGAAAAAAATTAATAATCTTGAGCTTTTTGCAGAAACAAAAAATAACTTACTAAGAGCTGTTATACCACCCGCTAAAGGAAATGAATTAATGCAAAAATTAGGAAATAAATACAAATATTATGTTGATTGGTGCGGGTCTTTGTATTGGATAGAAATTCAGTCACAAAAAAATATAAAAATTATAGAAATTAAAAAAATAATTAGAGAACTTGGTGGTTATTTAACAATTATTAAAACATCACTAAACTATAACTATGAAGAAGCTATATTTACAGTAGATGATACAAGATTGATGATATCAGAAAAGATTAAAAAAAGCTTTGATCCCAAGAGAGTTTTTAATCCAGGCAAAATGTATAGAGGTATTTAATGCAAACAAATTTTACTGAAAAGCAGTTAGAAAATAAAGATAATAAATCTACAGAAAAGATATTTAAAAAATGTGTTCATTGTGGAATGTGCAATGCAACATGCCCAACTTACCAGTTGTTGGGGGACGAATTAGATGGGCCCAGAGGCAGGATTTATTTAATACAAGACATGCTGGAAAATGAAAAAAAACCGACAGCAAAAGTAGTAAAACATATCGATAGATGCCTATCATGTTACAGCTGCATGACTACATGTCCAGCTGGCGTTAATTACATGCACGTAATTGATCATGGTAAAAAATATATTGAAAAAAATTTTGAGAGACCATTTTTTGATAGGATAATTAGAAGTTTTTTATCAGTTGTTCTTACAAACGTCAGATACTTTAGACTCGCAAGTTTACTTGTTAAATTAGGAAAACCTTTTCAATTTTTGATGCCACTAAAGATAAAGGATATGATGAATTTAATGCCAACAAACTTTCCAAAAAAAACCTTAAAGGAAAAGGAAGTTTATTCTGTTGATAGTAAAAAAAGGGTTGCTAGAGTTGCTCTTTTAACTGGATGCGTTCAAAAAGAAATATCACCACAAATAAATGAGTCAACAATTCGACTTTTAAATAGACATGGAGTTGAAGTGGTAGTTCCAAAAAAAATAAGATGCTGTGGATCTTTAAATCATCATTTGGGTAAGGAAGATGCTGCTCATCAAGATTTTCGAAATAATATTAATACTTGGTACGAAGAACATCAAAAAGGTAATTTAGATGCAATTTTATCTAACACATCTGGTTGTGGCACTACAATGAAAGATTATAGATTTATCTTTAAAGATGATAAAAAAATGAAAAAGAAAGCTAAAGTTATATCCTATTTAACAAAAGATGTTTCAGAATATTTGAGTAAAAGTTTAAAATTAAATTTTAAAATAAAAGATAAAAAATATAAGATAGCATATCATTCAGCTTGCTCGATGCAGCATGGACAAAAAGTGCATGACCAACCTATGTCATTATTAAACAAAACAGAAAATGAAATTATGGAAATTCCAGAAGGACATATTTGTTGTGGATCAGCGGGTACTTATAATATTTTACAAACAGAAATAGCAAAAGAATTGTTAAAGAAAAAAATAAATAACATTGATAACTTAAACCCAGATTTTATTTCAACAGGAAATATTGGCTGTATTATGCAGATTGCAAATGGAACAAAAATTCCAATTTTACATACTATTGAAATATTAGATTGGTATACTGGCGGACCAAAACCGAAAATATTAGAAAAGAACTAACTATGAAAAAGATAATAATTACGAGAAAACTTTTAAAAGAATCTGAAGAAAAAGCTTCAAAAACTTTTGATACAAGATTTAATAGCAATGATGAAATATATTCTCAATTAAAGCTTATTGAATTAAGTGAAGGATATGATGCAATTTTAACATCTTTAACAGACAAGATGAATGAAGAAACAATTAGTAAACTACCGAATAGTGTAAAAATTATCTCAAATTTTGCAGTTGGGTTCGGAAACATAGATTTAGAAGCAGCAAAGAAAAGGGGAATTACAGTAACCAATACGCCAGATGTTTTATCTGATGCTACAGCAGAAATTGGAATTTTATTAATACTAGGTGCCTGTAGAAGAGCTACCGAAGGAATCCAAAGTGCTAAAGAAAGTAGCTGGAAGTGGTCTGCAGATTATCTTATAGGAAAACAGTTAACAGGCACAAAACTTGGAATTTTAGGAATGGGAAGAATAGGACAAAAAATAGCCAAAATTGCAAAAGCATTAGGAATGGTTATTCATTATCATAACCGATCAAAATTAAATGAAGAAAAGGAACAAGGTGCTATTTATCATGATAATTTAAAAAGCCTTTTTTCAGTTTCGGAGGTGCTCTCTATTTGTTGCCCAGCAACAAAAGAAACACTAAATTTAATCAATAAAAAAACACTAGAATATTTTCCAACAGGAGCGGTTATTACAAATGTAGCAAGAGGAGATATTGTTGACGATGAAGCTTTAATTGATGCATTAAATAGAAGAAAAATTTATGCAGTAGGACTGGATGTCTACAAAGGTGAACCTAATTTAAATCCTGGATATCAAAAAATAAAAAGTACTTTTATTTTACCTCACTTAGGAAGCGCAACTAAACATACAAGAATAGCAATGGCCAACTTAGCACTAGATAATATAGATGAGTTTTTTAAGACTGGAAGCTGCAAAAATAAAGTAAACTAGATTTATTGTAATATCTAAAAAACCAGTCTTTACACTATTATTTCCCGTATATATTAAGTCATAAAGTAGAGTATAGTAAACATAATATATGGATTAAAAATGAATAATAGAATTACTAAACGCCCTGATTTAAGCACAGAAGACAAAAAGAGACAAAAAAATATAATTAGTAAATTAAACCTAAAAAAACTTCCCTTTAATATACCTGCTGACAAAATGTGTGATCTTAATTTAGAGATGGCCAGACATTCTGGGGTGGTTCTAAAATATGAAGAAGATAAATCTGGTATTAAATGGGTTTTCTCTTCAATAAAAAAATATAAAGTTTTTTTAGTAATATTTGAAGCAAATGAATTAGGAACAGAAATTTACAAGGAAAAAATATCTAGTAAGTTGCCAGAGTATTCCTATAAAACAATTGCACAAATTGTTGATGAAGGAGTATCTAAAAATATTTTTTTAAAATTAAAGGCAAGGGTTAATGAATCTAAAGATTTAAAGATTAGAAATGTCAGACCTTCAGAAGATGTTATTATTGAATTTGTAAATTGGAAGATTGAATTATTATCTTCTATGATGAAATTTAAAAAAGATTTTATTAATTAGGGTTAATCAAATAACCCTAACTAATATTAAGGGCCTAATTAATATGAAATCTTCTATCTATAAAAAAAATTAATAAAACACACAACTTTCACAGAAAAAAAGTATGTTAAAAACAACCAAAAAAAAAAGATAAACAAATAATTCTACTTTAGATTGTAATATAATATCTGTTTGTCATTTTCTCTATAGACACTAGCCTCATTATATAATTAAATCCAAATAGTTAATTAACTAATAGAGGAGAAATTAATGATTAAAGAAAAAAAATCATTGAAGGAAACAAAAACACCTTCAAGACGTAAGTTCTTTAAAGCGGCAGCAGCAACAGGTGCAGCAGCAGCAACAGCTGTGGCAATACCTAATGTAGCTTTTGGTGCTCCATTAACATTAAAAATGCAAGCTGCTTGGCCTTCAGGCGCAAACATTTTTTTTGAAATGGCGCAAGACTATTGCAACATGGTAGATGCAATGTCTGGTGGAACTTTAAAAATCGATCTTCAGCCAGTTGGAGCTGTTGTAAAAACAGGAGAAATTGGACAAGCAGTAAGTTCAGGCGTAGTAGATATGGGTCACTGGGTGACAGCATATTGGTACGGTAAAAATACTGCAGCTTCACTTTTCGGTACTGGCCCTTCATACGGAATGTCATCACAAGAAGTTATGGGATGGATGGAGTATGGTGGAGGAAGAGCGTTATATAACGAAGCATTAGCACAAGTTGGATTTGACTATGTTGGATTCTTCCATATGCCTATGCCAGCTCAACCTTTCGGTTGGTTCAAAAAGAACGTAACCAAAGTATCTGATGTTAAAGGAATGAAATATAGAACAGTTGGTCTAGCGACTAACGTTTTAAATGAAATGGGAATGGTTGTAAGAAACCTACCAGGTAGTGAAATCCAACCAGCAATGAAAACTGGTTTAATTGATGCTGCTGAATTTAATAACCCAACATCAG
>Ga0307986_10001949_pt1 | contig 14855 bp, 13 predicted proteins | sample EllFjometageno82_FD_203170 | JGI IMG/M metagenome (GOLD analysis project Ga0307986, IMG submission 203170) | Marine microbial communities from Ellis Fjord, Antarctic Ocean - #82 | ecosystem: Environmental > Aquatic > Marine > Unclassified | place: Southern Ocean | collected 2014-10-09
TTGAAAACTTCAAATTCCTTTTTTTCTTTTCCATCTTCAGAAGTCCATTTAACTTCCATTTTACCTTTTCCCGGTACTAAAAAATCGGTTGCTCTATATTGATCTCCAAAAGCATGTCTTCCAATCACAATAGGTTTTGTCCATGTGGGCACCAATTTTGGAATATTTTTACATATGATAGGTTCCCTAAAAACTGTTCCACCTAATATATTTCGAATAGTACCATTAGGAGATCTCCACATTTTTTTAAGACTAAACTCTTTTACTCTTTCCTCATCAGGAGTGATCGTTGCACATTTAATGCCAACACCATATTTATTTATCGCATTTGCAGAATCTATAGTAATTTGATCTGAGGTTTTATCTCTACTTTCTACACCTAAATCGTAATATTTTATGTCTAAGTCTAAATAAGGTGAAATAAGTTTTTCTTTGATAAACGACCAAATAATTCTTGTCATTTCGTCGCCATCTAACTCAACGACTGGGTTTTTTACCTTAATTTTTGACATATATAATTATTTAAATATAAATTGATTAAAATGATTTTTTATACATATTAGGCTTCATTATCAAATTTAAAAATATGTTAAATACAGTTTTACCAAAAATACACAAAGAAGGTTACCGTTTTTTAGCTATAGCCATAGCAATCACTTTTTTTTGTCTACTTGTTTCAAAAACCTTAGGATTAATTACAATTGTATTAACTGTCTGGGTTTACTATTTCTTTAGAGATCCAGAACGTATCTCCATTCAAGATGATAATTTTTTAGTAAGTCCTGCCGATGGTTTAATTTCTAATATTTCAGAAGTAGATGGTCCAGCAGAACTTTCTTTAGAAAAAAAAAAATTTACAAAAATTAGTATTTTTATGAATGTTTTTAATTGTCACGTTAATAGAACGCCTGTTTCGGCAAATGTAGAAGAAATACTTTATAAGCCAGGAAAATTCTTAAATGCTTCACTTGATAAATCCAGCGAAGAAAATGAAAGAAATTACTATAGACTAAAGTTAAAAGATGGAGATGAAATTATAATTGTTCAAATAGCAGGGTTAATTGCAAGACGTATAGTCTGTGAAGTAGAAAAAAATCAATCTTTAGTTCAAGGTGAAAGAATAGGAATGATTAGATTTGGAAGCAGAGTAGATGTATATTTTAGCAATAGAAAACTATTAGCTAAACTTGGACAGAATGTAGTGGCTGGAGAAAGTTTAATCGCAGTTAAATAAAATGGAAAAAAAAAATCCGTTCAATTTAGTTTCATCAAAAAAATCTAGATTTATTTTACCAAACTTATTAACTATCATTGGTGTTTGTTTAGGAATTAGTTCTATAAAATTTGCGTTAGACGAAAATTATAGTTTAGCTGTTATATTTATAGTTTTTGCATCTATCCTAGATGCATTGGATGGTAGAATAGCACGATTAATTAAAGGAACCACAGACTTTGGAAAGGAGTTAGACTCTTTAACAGACTTTGTAAGTTTTGGTATCGCACCAGCTTTCATACTGTATTTTTGGGAATTAAAAAATTATGGAAAAATTGGATGGGCTATAACTTTAATTTTTTCAGTTTGTTGTGTTTTGAGACTAGCAAGATTTAATTTAACCAAAATTTCTGAAGATGCAGAGTGGAAACTAAATTATTTTGAAGGCGTTCCTTCACCAGCGGGAGCAGGCTTAGCACTACTACCATTAGTGTATGAACTATCAGATTTAAAATTAAGTATAGACATAAAAAACATGACTCCAATTTTTGTTGTAATAGTTGCTTTGCTTTTAATAAGTAAAATACCAACCTATTCTTTAAAAAAAATAAAAATATCTAGTGAATTATCTATTTTTTTACTCTTTGGAATTGTTGTCATTTTTATATCTTTAATATTCTTTACATTCGAATCTTTATTAATTATTGGAGGAATATATATATTATCAATCCCATTAAGTTTTTATACATATAAAAAAACAACAAAAAAAATAAGTACTCAGCAAGAAGATGATCATGAAGATATTCTTTAATGAAAAAGTCAAAAAGAGCAAAAAAAAGTAGGACCTGGGTAATCAAACAACATAGAGATCAGTTCTTCAAGAAAGCTAAAGTTCTTGGTTATAAGTCTCGAGCGGCTTTCAAGTTACTAGAGCTAAACAAGAAATTTAATATTATTAAAAAAAATTCTAATTTATTAGACATAGGCTCTACACCAGGGGGTTGGTCACAAATAGCTTCTAAAATTATTATTAATGGAAAAATTATAGCAGTTGATATAATGCCAATGGAAAAAATAAAAAATGTAATTTTTTTTAAAAATGATTTCTTAGAAAAAGAAACCCAAGCAAAAATAATTGATACATTTGGTAAAAAAATCGATGTTATTATTTCTGATATGGCTGAAAATACTACAGGTAATAAAAGCGTTGATTCTATAAGAACCAACAACCTTTGTGGCACAGTTATTAATTTTTCATTAAAAACATTAAATAAAAAAGGAACTTTAATATGTAAATTATTTATGGGTGAAGATTTTTTAGAAGTAAAGAGCTTAGCTAAAAATAATTTCAAAAAAGTTGATTTTTTCAAACCAGAATCAAGCAGGAGCGAGTCAAAAGAAACTTATATAATCTGTTCTTTATTAAAGACTTTATAAATTTTTTAAATTGTATATAAGTGTATATGGAACATATCAAAGAAGCCTTAACATTTGACGACGTACTTCTCGTCCCAAGATATTCTTCCATCCTTCCGTCAGAAACAAAGTTAAACATAAATCTAGGTCAGAATTTAAGTTTAAAAATACCTTTTTTGTCTTCTGCTATGGATACAGTAACAGAGTCTAATATGGCAATAGCCATCGCTCAAAAAGGGGGTCTAGGAATTATTCATCGCAATCTATCTATAAAGGATCAAGTTGAAGAAATTAAAAAAGTTAAAAACAAGAAACTAATCGTTGGCGCAGCGGTAGGAACTTCCAATGAAGACTTAACAAGAGTTAAATCAATTTTAGATGCAGGAGTTGATTTTATAGTTATAGATACAGCCCATGGTCACAGCGAAAAAGTTATAAAAACTCTAAGTAAAATTAAAAAAATAGCCTTTAAAATTCCGATATGTGTGGGCAATATTGCCTCAGGAGAAGCGGCAACTAAACTTTATAATGAAGGAGCTGATGTTTTAAAGGTTGGAATTGGCCCCGGCTCTATTTGTACTACTAGAATGATTGCAGGTATAGGAGTTCCACAAATCACGGCTGTAATGGAAGTTAAAAAAAGCATGAAAAACAAAAAGATAAAAATTATTTCCGATGGAGGAATTAAATTTTCAGGAGATATCGTAAAAGGCTTAGCAGCAGGAGCAGACGCTATAATGATGGGGTCAATTTTTGCAGGCACCGATGAAAGTCCTGGAAAAAAATTTAAATATAAAAATAAATTTTATAAATCTTATAGAGGCATGGGATCTATAGGAGCCATGTCCTCGGGGTCTTCAAATAGATATTTTCAGAAAAACCACAAAGATAAATCTAAATTTGTTCCAGAAGGAGTCGAAGCAAGAGTAATTTATAAAGGATCTGTTGCTGGAATTTTACATCAATTACAAGGAGGACTTAGATCATCTATGGGATATATCGGTGCAAAAATGATAAAAGAAATTCAAAAAAAAACAAGATTTATAAAGATTACAAAAGCGGGATTTTACGAAAGTATGGTACACAGCGTAGAGATGACAAAAAAAGCAACAAATTACAAATTATGAAAAATTCTTTTATTATTATATTTATGTCATTAGTATTATTTTCATTAAACTACTCGACAGCAAACTCTAAAAATTCATATTTTTATGACGGAAAAAAACTTTTTGAAAAGAAAAAGTACAAAGACTCTAAATTTTACTTTGAAAAAGATATAGTTTTTAATCCTAAAAATGAAAACTCGTATCTTTATTTAGCGAAAATTTTCAAAGAGGAGGAAAATAATAATTTAGAAGAAAATAATTTAAATACAGTATTGTTACTTAATCCAAAAAATGAAGAAGCAATTTATCTTTTAACACTACTTAACATTAAGAATTCGAATTTTTCTAAAGCTGAGGAGCTTATAAATAAATTAAATTTAGTTTGTATAAAAATGTGTTCATCAAAATTAGAGCTCCAGTCAAAACTAAATAGTTCATTAAAAAGTGAATGAACACAGGCTTAACTAAAGATAAAATTATTATTATTGATTTTGGCTCTCAAGTTACAAAGTTAATCGCAAGAAGAATTAGAGAATTTTCAGTACTGTCTGAAGTCTTAACATTAAAAGACTTACAAAAAAAAAATATATCACCTAATGTGAAAGGCATTATTTTATCAGGAGGACCTTCAACTGTTACAAAAAGTTCCTTTCCTAAATTACCAAAAGAAATTTTTAATTTAGATATTCCCATTCTTGGGATTTGTTACGGCCTTCAATTAATAGTTAAACACTTCAAAGGAAAAGTTAAATCAAATATTAAAAAAAGAGAATTTGGTAGGGCTATTTTAATAAAAAAAAAAAATTCAATATTAACTAAAGATTTTTTTAACAAAAACAAGTCTATCGTATGGATGAGTCATCAAGATTCAGTTAATAAATTGCCTAAAGGCTTTTCAAAAGTTGCCTCTACCTCAGAATCGGTGATGACAGTTATAGAAAACAAAATAAGAAAAATTTATGGAATACAATTTCACCCTGAGGTGACTCACACAAATAAAGGAAATATTATATTCAAAAATTTTATTTTTAATATTTGTAATGCCAAAAAACATTGGAAATTAAACTACGAAAAAAAAAGAATTATAAAAGAAATTAAACAGGTTGTAAAAAAAGATAAGGTTATTTGTGCTCTTTCAGGTGGTGTTGATAGTAGTGTTGTTGCTTTATTAATTCATAAAGCTATAGGTAAAAATTTAAAATGTATAATGGTCGATACAGGTCTTCTAAGAAAAGATGAATTTAAAACTAGTTATAAAATTTTCAAAAGTAAATATAAATTAAATGTTAAAATTATAGATGCTTCAAAAGTTTATTTTAAACATCTTAATAATATTACTGACCCTGAAAAAAAAAGAAAAATTATAGGTAATTTATTTATTAAACTATTTGAAGCGGAAGCAAAATTATTTAAAAATGTTAAATTTTTAGCACAAGGTACTTTATATCCTGACATTATTGAAAGTAGATCAGCCACAGGTAGTAAAACATCTAAAATTAAATCGCACCATAACGTAGGAGGCTTACCAAAAAAGATGAATTTAAAATTAATAGAACCATTAAAAGAATTTTTTAAAGATGAAGTAAGAGTGTTAGGAAATTCAATAGGATTGACTAAAATTATATCAAGCAAACATCCCTTTCCCGGACCTGGTTTAGCAATAAGGATAGTAGGTAACATTACACCTCAAAAAGTTAAGATTTTACAAAATGCTGACTATATTTTTATTCAAGAACTTATCAAAAATAATTTATATGATAAAATATGGCAAGCTTACGCTGCTTTACTACCTGTAAAGACAGTAGGGGTGATGGGTGACTCAAGAACCTATGAATATACTTGTCTAATAAGAGCGGTAGTTTCAGAAGACGGAATGACAGCTGACTATTTTAATTTTCCAAAGTTTTTCTTAGATGAAATTTCAAACAAAATCATAAATGGCGTAAAAGGTATAAATAGAGTTGTTTATGATATAACCTCAAAACCACCTAGTACTATTGAGCTGGAGTAAGAATGAAAAAAAAAATTACAAAAATCTTAAAAATTAAAAATAGAAGACCCTTAGTATGTCTTACAGCTTATTCTAAGCCTATGGCAAAAATTTTAGATAAGTATTGCGATATTGTCTTAGTAGGTGACTCTTTAGCTACCGCTATGTATGGCATGAAAAACACTCACCATGTTACTCTCGATACAATGATACAACATGGGATTAGTGTTAGTTCTAATTTATCAAAAGCATTATGTGTTATAGATATGCCGAACAAAACATACAGAAATATTAAAGAGGCAAAAAAAAATGCAAAATTAATTATTACAAAAACAGGGTGTGATGCAGTTAAGATGGAATGTAATGGTAAAAATTTAAAAATAATAGAGAGCGTAGTGAAATCAGGCATTCCTGTAATGGGACATATAGGTTTTACGCCTCAGCATTATAATAAATTTAAAATTCAAGGTTTGTCAGAGAAAGAGCGTGTTAAATTAATCAAAGAAGCAAAAGCAAATGAAAGAGCGGGTGTTTTTAGTATAGTTATAGAGTGCGTTAGAGATCTTGTGGCAAAAGATATTACTAAATCCTTAAAAATTCCGACAATTGGTATTGGCTCCTCTAAACATTGTGATGGGCAAATCTTAGTTACAGATGATATGCTGGGATTAAGCGGTTTTTACCCAAGATTTATAAAAAAATTTGCAAGACTAAATAATATAATTGAAAAAGGGGTCCAAAAATACAATAAAGCTGTATTAACCAGAAAATTTCCAAGTAAAAAACATATATTTTAAATCATGACTGAAGAAACATATAAGAACACTTTCCAAAATAAAATAAAAATTTTTTTATACAAGAACTTTAAAAATTTAATTATTTTTTCAATTTTTTTAATATTAATTTTATTTAGCTATTTTTTTTATAAAGATTTACAAAAAAAAAAAGAGGTTCAGCTTTCAGCCAATTACACCCAGGCAACAATTCAATTTAATGGAAAAAAAAAAAATGAAGCTAAACAGTTACTAGAAGATATTATTAGTGAAAATCATAAATTTTATTCACCGCTAGCACTATATTTTATTATAGATAATAATTTAGAAAAAAATTCTTTAAAAATAATAAATTTTTTTGATAAAATTTTATTAATTGACTCTATCGATAAAGAAAATTTAAATTTAATTAAGATAAAAAAAGCAATATTTTTATTTAATCTAGATAATGAAAAAGTCATAATAAAAACTCTCAATCCTATTATTAATTCAGATTCAATATGGAGAAATTTAGCGATTAAACTGATGTCAGATTACCTCATATCTAAAGATCAAAAATTAAAAGCAAACGAATACATTGAATTATTAAATAGTAAGATAAAAAAATAATTTACAATGAAAAAAAAATTATTAGTTTTTATAGTGTTTGTTTTATGCTCTTGCTCATTCGATAATAAAACAGGAATATGGAAAGATGCCTCAAACATTTCTTTAGACAAAAAAATAACAAAATCAATAAAGCTAAATCCATCAAATAAAAGATACGAAGAAATATTCACTAAAAATAAATCCTTCGACGAAGAAAAAGACCCAATTAATTTTTCTAGAACTGAAATTAACAGCCCTCTAGTAGTGAGGAATTGGCCAGAGCAATATATTTCACCTTTTAACAATATTTCTAATTTTTCATACAGTAATAAAAAAATATTGTTATCTAAAAGTTCAAAATTAAGAAAAGTTTCAAATAATAATCCACACTTCTCAAATAAAAAAATTATCTTTTATAAAAATAATTTAATTTCATACGACCATAAAGGTTCTATTTTTATTTATTCTCCAAGTTTAAAAAAAAAAATATTTGAGTATAATTTTTATAGAAAAAAATTTAAAGATTTTGATAAAGAAATAAGTTTAATTTTAAACAATAATATATTATTTGTGGCAGACAATCTTGGCTATATGTATGCGCTTAATTTAGATAATAAAAATATTATTTGGGCTAAAAATTACGGAATACCTTTTAGATCTAATTTAAAGTTTGCAAATAATCAAATTTTTTTAGCTAATCAAGACAATGTTATTTACTCCATCAACTCAAGTACCGGAGAAAAAAAATGGGAATTTCCCACAAGCTTAACTTTTTTAAAGTCAGATTTTGAAAACAATTTTGCAGTAGATTTAGAAAATAATGTTTTATTTTTTTTGAATACTAGTGGAGAACTTTATTCAATTAACTACTTAACTCAGCAAGTGAAATGGGTACTTAATTTTAAAAATGCTTCTCTTAGCAACGAAACACAGTTATTTTTAGGTCAGCCCATTGTGATAAAAAATAATACTTTAATTATAACCACAGAAAAAGCAATTCTTAGCATCAATATTGCAAATAGCGCAAGAAATTGGGTATTTACTGCTGAGTCAGCTTTTAAACCAATAATAACTTCAAAAAACACTTACGCTATCTTAAAAAATAATCTTTTAATTTGTTTAGATAATTTAAGTGGCAATATTATTTGGTCAAAAAATATTTTAAAAAATATAGATAAAAAAAAAAAATTTAAATCTATTATTGATCTTAAAATGGTAAATAATAGAATTAATATTTATTTTAAAAATGGACATCTTATATCTGCCGACCCTAATAGAGGAAATATTGGTTCTTCCATCAGAATTAGTAAAAGAGGTATTAGTTCAGAAATATTTTTCTTAAACGATAATATGTTATTTGTTGATAACAATAATAGATTACTAAAATTTAACTAATTATTTGATTTACCACTCAACAATGAAAGTTGAGTAATTTTCTCTTCACCTAATAAATCTGATGGTTTAACCGGATATTCTCCTGTAAAATAATGGTCGCTCAACTGAGGATGTAATTTATTTCTCTCTTTGAAACCTATTGCTCTGTACAATCCTTCTAAACTTAAAAATTTTAGAGATTTTGCTTTAATATATTCACACATTTCTTGATTATTTTTATTACTAGCTAATAATTCTTTTTTTGTTGGCATGTCTACACCGTAAAAGTCAGGATATAGTATTTCTGGGCAGGCTATTCTTACATGTACTTCCCTTGCTCCAGCGTTATAAAGCATTTTAACTATCTTGTGACATGTAGTTCCTCTAACTAAAGAGTCATCAATTAAAATAATGGATTTATTTTTAACTAATGTTTGAGTAGCATTTAATTTCAACTTTACTCCTAGACTTCTTATATTTTGTGTTGGTTCAATAAAAGTTCTTCCAACGTAGTGATTTCTTATTAGACCTAGTTCAAAACTTTTTTTAGTATATTGACTATACCCTAAAGCAGCTGGTACACCCGAATCTGGTACAGGGACCACTACGTCAGCATCTAAATCTGCTTCTTTTGCTAGTTCTTCACCCATTTTTTTTCTATATTCGTAAGCACACTGACCATTAAGCAGACTGTCAGGTCTTGCAAAATAAATATATTCGAAGATACACGGTCTTGCTTTTATAGGAGGAAACGGTTTAATACTTTTTAATTTACCATTCTCAACAAGTATAATTTCGCCATTTTCAACATCTCGTACAAATTCAGCTCCTATAATATCTAACGCACAAGTTTCAGAAGCAAAAACATACGAATTATTTATTTTTCCTAAAACAAGTGGTCTAATTCCAAAGGGGTCTCTTAAACCAATAAGTTTTTTATTTGTCATCATAACCAAAGCATAACCTCCTTGGATTTGAAAAAGCGTATCAATAATTTTATCTATCATTTTTGATCTTTTTGACTTAGCAATTAACTGAACTATTGTTTCTGTATCGCTAGTAGTTCTAAATATTGCACCATCTTTGACTAGCTTGTCTCTTAGCTCCAGAGCATTCGTCAAATTTCCGTTATGAGCCAAGCTTATTCCACCACCGTACAAATCGGCAAAAAAAGGTTGAATATTTCTTAAAGAAACCTCTCCTGTAGTTGAGTATCTATTGTGTCCGATAGCTTGCCTTCCAGGTAATCTTTTTATTGTTTCAGGGTCAGTAAAGTGATCACCAATTAGACCCTGCCTTTTTTCTGAGTGAAAATTTTTGCCGTCAAAAGAAACAATACCGCAACCTTCCTGCCCTCTATGTTGCAAAGCGTGTAAACCTAAAGCAACTAATGCAGATGCATCATCGTAATCAGAAATACCAAATACCCCGCACTCTTCTCTTAATTTATCTAATTTAAATTTCTTCAATTTTTTCTTTTGTATTTATTATGTCTCTATAATTTGGAAACTCATCAATAAGTAAATCACTGCCTTTTTTTACAATATTAAAAGAAAGAGCACTTGATGTAGATATACCCCATTTTTCATATGAATAAAACCAATTTAAAAGTGAAAAAAAACAAACAGCAACTATGTATCCTTTAAATAAACCAAAAAGAATTCCAAAAGATTTATCTACTGATCCAAGACCAGTCCATTTTACAGTTCTGCCAATTGATTTACCTAAGACAATACTAACGAATAAAGTAAAAATAAAAACTAGAACACCTATACCTACATTGTTAATAAATTCTGACTCAATATAATCACTTACCCAAGGCTGTAATTTAGGTACTAAAATTATTGTAACTATTGCAGACACTATCCATTTGAGTGAAGCTAAAAAGCTTAAAGAAAAACCTTGAGATAAACATCTTACTGTATTGTACAAAATAATTATTACGAAAATTATATCAAACAATAATATATCATTTTTTATAAAATCTATAAAACTACTCATTACCAAAAGGTTTTAAAACCAATATAAGTTTTGGCAAAAGGGTTAAAACAGATATTAAGGCAAGTAACATTGCTATACCAGTAAATACTCCAAAATATATTGTTGGAATAAAGTTAGACAACACAAGAATTGAAAAACCAAATACAATAGTAATAGAAGTGTTAAGTATGGCCACACCAACTGTATTGTGACATCTATCTACTGTATCGTTGTAATTCTTAATCCTTTCAAATTCTTCTTTAAACCTATAAATATAATGAATACTATTATCTACAGCTATACCAATAGTTATTGCAGCAATAGTAATTGTCATCATGTCCAGAGGTATCCCAAGTAGACCGATTATTCCTAATATAAAAAAAGCAGCCATAAAATTTGGAACAACTCCGATTAAGGATAAGGTTAAATTTCTAAAAAGAATTAAAAACATAAATGAAATTCCTAGCATGACCACCCCTAAAGTTAAGATTTGTGATTTAAAAAGACTTTGTAATAAATTATTAAATAAGATTAATACTCCTGCAAGCTTATACTCTTCTTTGGCCAAACCAACTTTTGTTTCTAATTCAAGGTTTATTTTGTTTATTAAGTCATTTCTTCTCAAGTCCTTTAAAGAATCTTTTATCCTAACGCTGATTCTAGCCTCATTATCTTTTACTGAAATATAAGGGGATATTATTTCTTTTTTAATTTCTTCGGGTATTTTACTATAAAGCACCCCTGTTTCTAATGTTTCTAATTTGTTACCAGTCAAATCTTCTGCAACTCGAATAATTGAACCAAATGAAATTACTTTTCCTATTTCCGGAAGGGAGTCTAAATAATCATGCACCTTTAAAATTTTATCTATTTTATTTCTTGTAAACCAGTACTTTGATACGTCATCTGTTTCATCTTTATTATCCTCATCCCATTCAGCAAATTCATCATCTTTATCTTCCTTATTTTTAACAACTGGAAATTTTAAAATTACATCAAGAGGTGTAGTACCTCCTAGCTGATCATCAATTTTCTTCATTCCTTTATAAATTTCAGTTTTTTGATCAAAATAATTAATAAAACTATTTTCTACTTCTAACTTTGAAATTCCAAAAATACTTAAAAATATTACAATTAAAGAGACACCAAATATTAGAGAAGTATTCCCTTTTGAAAAATTACTTAGTGCGTTTGTAATCTTGGATTTCTTTTCGTTCTGATTGATAGAGTCTTCTTTGTTACTAAATAAATTAAGCAAAGCTGGAATGAGTGAAAATGTTACCGTAATTGAAACAATGAGACCTAAAGTCATCATCCATCCAAAATCAATAATTGGTTTAATGCCACTAAATATTAAAGATAAAAAAGCGCATATTGTTGTCAAAACAGTATACAGAACAGGTCTAAACATTTTGCTACTAGCTTCATAAACTGCATCTTTAATGCTTATATTTTCAACTTCTTTTTTTATTTGTAAAAATCTTACGGTGACATGAATATTCATTGCCATGTTGAGAATCAACAACAGAGCAATAAAGTTTGAAGAAATAACAGTAACTTTCCACCCCAGCAAACCCAATATACCCACCATTGTACCTACAGAAAAAGCACATCCAAGTAATGGAATAACTACCCATTTAATCTTTTTAAAAATAAGCCAAAGAGTAATTACAATAAATATAAAAACTCCAATACCAAAAACAACAATATCACTTTTGATAAACGACATCATATCATCAGTTATCATTGGTAGACCACCTAAATGAATGTCAGCATTCACAGAATACTTTTTTATAACATCTCTAATTTCATTGATATTTTGATGATTTTTTTGATTATAAATATTCCTATAAGTGTCGTATTCGTTATTAAAAATACCGCGTTCTTTTTTTTGTGCTTTATTTAAATTTCCTACTAATTCTAAATTAAAATAATTATTCTTAGTTTTAATAAATTCATTTAACTTTGTGTCTTGTTTTAGGTAGACCACTATTCCAGAAGTTTTGCCGTCTGCACTTATGACGTAATCTCTGTAAATAGGACTATTAACAATTTCTTCAAACCCTCTTTCTTTATCTATTTCAGGGTAGGATAAAGTTTTATAATTTTTCAATCTTTCCATTAAAGGTTCATCACTACTCTTCAAAAGCGGAACATCTATTATAGTTATGACACTATCTACCCAATCTAATTTTTCTATTTTTGATTTAAGAAATTGAAGATTAATTATAGTTTCTTCATCTGTAAAACTTGAAATAGGAGTATATGTTAAAACAAGATATTCCTTTGATCCGTATCTTTCATTAACTTCTCTTAGATATTTTAGGTCTTTATCGCTTTCGAGAAGCAACGAGTCCGAAGATGCATCTAATTTAAAATCTTTTGAAAAATAAAGGAAATAAGCAAGTACAGAGCAAATGATAGCGATAGAAATTTTTGAAAAATCAATAATTAGCGTTCTGTAAATTTTAGCAAACATTAATTAATTGAGATATATCTTAAATTTTAGATAACTAAAGTATTAATTTTTAGATAAATCTTTGAATTTTGTAAACATTCCTTCAAATTCTACGTGAACAGTTCCGGTAGACCCATGTCTATGTTTGCCAATTATTAGATTCGCCAAACCATGAATATCACTCATTTTAGACTGCCATTCAGCATGTTCTATGGAACCTTGTTTTGGTTCTTTTTTCTCCAAATAGTATTGTTCTCTGTAAACAAATACTACGACATCCGCATCTTGTTCTATTGACCCAGATTCTCTAAGATCTGACAATTGTGGAATTTTATCATCTCTTTGCTCTACAGCTCTTGAAAGTTGCGATAAAGCAACCACAGGTACGTTCAACTCTTTAGCAAGTGCTTTTAGTCCTTGAGTTATTTCAGAAATTTCTTGAACTCTACCATCCATCCTTTTACTATTTGTTCTCATTAATTGAATGTAATCTACAACAATTAATTTTAGCCCAAATAATCTTTTAATTCGTCTAGCTCTATTACTCAATGTTGAAATAGCGATAGCGGGTGTTTCATCAATATACAAAGGCAAGTCATAAATATTTCTTGAAGTTTCGATGTATCTATTTAAGGTCTCTTCAGTGGCTTTACCTCTCCTAATTTCACTTGAAGAAATCCTAGCTTGCTCAGACAAAATTCGAGTCGATAGTTGTTCTGATGACATTTCTAAAGAAAAAAAAGCAACAGAACCCTTTTCATTATTTTCTTGCATATTTTTTGCAGCGTAATAAGCAATATTAGTTGCAAGAGCTGTTTTACCCATAGAGGGCCTTCCAGCAACAATTATAAGATCAGACTTATGTAGGCCACCTAATTTTTCATCTAAGTCCGATAAGCCAGTGGGAACCCCAACAATACCTTGATCGCTTTTCATAGCAAGTGTAGCCATTTCAATTGTTTGATCAACTGCTTGATTAAATTTCATAAAAGTTTGAGAAAAATTTCCTCTTTCAGCTAAATCAAATAATGATTTTTCCGCATCTTCTATAATGTTTTCACCTGTTTTATCGGCTTGATCGTCTTTTGCTTGATCGGAAATTCCATCAGAAATTAATATCAACTCTCTTTTAACATACATTTCATGAATGATTTTGGCATAATCAATTGCTTGTTTTATAGACGACGAAAATCTTGTCAATTTTACCAGGTAATCGACGCCTCCAACTTCAGTTAAACCAGAATCATTTTCAAAATAATTTTTTAGAGTAATAGGATTTGCTATCATACCTTTGTTATTTAAGTTTTCTATAACCTCGTATATTTTTCTATGAATAGGATCAAAAAATTTACCTGCGCTCACAATGTTTGATATTTCATCAATAATATCATTATTAACCAGAACAGATCCAATAAGTGATTGTTCAGCTTCTATATTTGAGGGTAGTTTGTTTTCTTCTGTTGATGTGAGGGTTAATTTTACTTTTTCCATTCATTGAATATAAATAGAACGATAAATAATAGAAACTTAAAAGTTACACACTTTTTTTTCTACCTGTGGAAAAATGGAATTTAAATAGAGTCTACTTTATCGATGCTTAAATTAACACTCACAGTTACTTCAGCGTGAAGATTTATATTAATTTTATATTCACCTATTTTAGTAATCTCTTGCCTTAAATCAATTTGAGACGGGTTAATTTCAACCCCTAATACTGTCTTAAAACCACTAGATACTTCTTTAGGTTTTATTGAACCATAAAGTTCTCCATTTTCTTTAGATTCTTTGCTAAATTTTAAAGTTTTATTAGAAATTTTTTCAGCTATTTCTTTAAACTGATTTTTAACTTCCTCATTTTTTTTGTTTAACTCAACTTTTTTTTTACTTACAAATTCAACATTTTCTTTGCTTGCCCTTAAAGCCTTACCCTGTCTTAATAAAAAATTTCTAGCGAAAC
>Ga0307986_10001950_pt1 | contig 14852 bp, 16 predicted proteins | sample EllFjometageno82_FD_203170 | JGI IMG/M metagenome (GOLD analysis project Ga0307986, IMG submission 203170) | Marine microbial communities from Ellis Fjord, Antarctic Ocean - #82 | ecosystem: Environmental > Aquatic > Marine > Unclassified | place: Southern Ocean | collected 2014-10-09
TTTTTAATTAAAGTGTTCACATCTCCCTGATGTGCTGATTTTTCTCCAGTAACACCAGAAAGGTTTACTTGATATAAAAAGCCTGAAGAAATTTTTATTATTTCTTTTAGTCTTGTTTCGTTGGTTGTTGGAGCTACTAATTTAATTAAAGAAAGACCTTTATTATTTAATTCGTTTCTTAATATATTTTCTTCTTTTAATTCATGAGGAGCATCAACTACTAGACATCCATCAGCTCCTGCTTCTGTAATTTCTTCAACAAATTTAGGAATAGGGTGCTTATATAGATTTGCTATATATCCCATCAAGATAATACCCACATCTTGATTGTAATTTCTTATTTCTTTTACTAATTTAATTACATCCAGGAGAGTATCGTTATTATTTAAGACATGGTCATGTGCTGTTTTTATTATTTTCCCTTCTGCAGAAGCTTCACTTGTAGCAAACCCAATTTCTAATATTGAAACTCCATTATCTATAGCCTCTTTAATTACATCTAAACTAGTTTGAAAGGTCGGATAGCAACCAACGAAGTAAGCAACCAATTTTGTCTTAGGAGTTTTTTTAGAAAAAATTTTATTTAAACGTTCACTCAAAGTCTTTCCCCATATGCTCTTCAATTGTATCTAAGTCTTTTTCACCACGACCACATAGTGAAAGTACTATTATAAAATCTTTAGGCTTATCTTTTGCCTGTTTAAGAACTTCCGCAGCAGCAGCCATAGGCTCTAAAGCAGAAGAAATTCCTTCTGTTTGTGCTACTACTTTGTAAGCATTTAAAATCTCTTTATCAGTCGCTGAAGTATAAGTTACTGCTCCCTGATCTTTTAAATATGAATGTTGTGGACCTACAGAAAAATATTGAATTCCAGCTCCTAGACTTTTTCCACCCAATGATTTTGAACCATCTTCAGTCTGTAGCATGTATGTTTTCATACCCTGCATAATTCCAGGAGTACCATTTGATAATGCTGCAGTTTCAGCAGCCTCAACACCAATTTTTTTTATATTAGGTTCATCTAAAAATTCATGAATAGACCCAATAAAATTTGAACCACCACCAACACACCCACAAATCATGTCAGGTAATTTTTTTTCTTGTTCTAAACATTGTTCTCTAATTTCTCTGCCAATGATGCTTTGTGCAAATTGAACTATCTTTGGGAAAGGAAAACTTGAAACAGCACTACCACAGACATAATAATAATCTGGATTACTGATCCAAGTTTTAATTGCATCCGTAATGGCTTCTTTTAAGGTTCCAGGAACAGCTTTTAATTTAGCACCATAATGTTTAGCTTTGATGATATTTTGATTAACACGCTTGATATCGACCTCACCCATTACACCTATTAGAGGAATTCCAAACTTAGCAGCAACAGCAGCAGTTGCACTGTAATGCTGTCCAGCTCCACTTTCACAAATCAAATTTTTCTTACCCATTCTTTTAGCTAGCAAAACTTGAAACAGAGAATTTGTGATTTTATGACTACCGGTATGATTTAAGTGTTCTTGTTTAAATAATATTTTAGCACCCCCTAATTTATTACTTAGGTTCTCAGCATAATAAAGAGGAGAAGGTCTTCCAATATAATGTTTGCAATAATAAGCAAATTCATCCAAAAAGGCCTTATCTTTAATGGCATCCTCAAAAGCCAAGTTAAGTTCATGTAGGGCTGGCATGAGGGTTTCTCCAACTGCCATTCCACCCATAGCACTCTCACCCTCGCCATAGTAACCCAATTCATCTGGTCCATTTTTAAGTGAATTTTTAGTCATAATTTTATTTAAGAATTTATATTATGAACTGTATTTAAAAATTTATCAATTTTATATAGGTCTTTTTTTCCTTCTTCATTCTCACACGAACCACTTACATCAATTATAAAAGATTTATCTTTAAAATTTGAAACATCCTCAATTTGAATATTACCTGCAATCATTTTTTCTAGGTTATTAGGCAATTTATCTAAATAAGAATGATCAAATGATTCACTTTTTTCATAACCTTTACTGTCCCACAAAAATATATCTCCAATGTCTTTATATTCATGATACTTTAAAACATCTTCCTGGTTTTTAACGGTAATTACTACAATAATTTTTTTATTATATTTTTCCTTAATTGATTTAACTTCAGCAGGGGTGCAATCATAAAGTTGATAATAATCAAATGGTAAATCTTTTATTTTTTCTAAAATTTTTTTAGGTTTGACTAATACAGCAACATATTCTGATTCTCTTTTATCAACTTTTAATAACTCTTTAAGCTTATTGTACTCAACAAATCTTTTTGATTTAGGCCAATTACAAATAAATCCTATCATCTTAGGTGGGGTAGGATGGGAAGTTAAAAATTCTAAAGTTTTAGAGTCGGAAATCCCACAAATCTTGCAGGGTTGGATCATAGATTTAAATGATTAATTAATCTTTTAATATTGTTTTTGATATTACCCTTTACTAATGATCTTCCCATCACAATACCAGAAGCTTTGGCTTTAAAAGCATCATTAGGAGTCATTACTCTAGACTGATCATTTACATCATCTCCAGGTAGTCTTATTCCTGGTGTAATAATAAATAAGTTTTTATATTTCTTTCTAACTATTTTTGCCTCTTGTGCAGAACACACAATTCCGGCTGCACCTGATTTTTTTATAAGACCAGCTTGTTTTAACACTAATTGCTCTACTGTTTTGGTATGACCAATCTCTTTAAGTGATTTGTTGTTAAGGCTAGTTAAGATTGTAACTCCTAATACTTTTAAATTTTTATTAATTATTTTAGCTTTTTTTGTAATAGCCTTAAGCATTTCAAGACCACCACTTGCATGAACAGTAATATATTTACATTTTTTTAAATCTTTCAAACTATCCATTGCAGATAAAGCAGTTTGTGGAATATCATTTATTTTTAAATCTAGCCAATAATCTTTTTTAAAATTTTGAAGAAAAGCTCTCCCATTTTTTGAATAAAAAAACTGTAAGCCAAATTTTGGAATTATTTGAAGTTTATTAGTTTTAGTGTGATTAATTATTTTTTTTATTTCTTTTAAGTTTGATGTGTCACAAGCTATGAAGATAATATTTTTATTCGTCATTATTTATCTTTTTAAACATTTCTTTTGACATGCGGAAATGTATTGACCTCTTTTCTGGTGTATTAACTTTCTCTCCTGTTCGTGGATTGCGTGATATCCTGGCTTTTTGAATGTTTGTTGAAAAAATACCGAAATTTCTCAACTCGCACCTATCTCCACGTTTTAGAGCTTGTTTAATTTCATTTAAAATGACAGATACAACTTTTTCAAGGTCACGCAGAAGAAAATTAGGGTATGATTTTTTGAGTTGGTTTAGAAGCTTTGATTTTACAATAGCCAATTTTTTATTCTTCTTTTTTCTTTTTTTCTAAATCATCTGATAATGAGCTGAAAGGTAGATTTTTTCCTGAATCTTCAGAACCATATTTATCTAAAGCATCCTTTCTGTCCATTTCTTCTAGTAATTTAATACTTAATGTAGCTTTTCTCTTAGCAAAATCTAATTCAGCTATTTTACAATCAATTTTTTCACCACCTGTAAATCTTGCTGGACGGGAATCAGCTACATTAATAGCTATTGCAGATTTTTTAATAATAAAGTCCATTTCGCAAGCCTCAGGCCTAACTACTAAACCTTTATTATCTGCTGAAATTATTTTAACAGTGATGGTTTCTTTAACTTTTTTATCTTTAAACCAATCAAATGGATCTGGCAAAGTTTGTCTGAGTCCGACACGTACCTTTTGCTCAGTTGTTTTAACCTCTAATACTTTAACTTTTAATTTATCAGCAATTTTATATTTAGCTAATTCTTCTTCACCATTTGTAAGGTAGGTAAGATCATTGCAATGTAAGAATGCATCAATATCTAAATCATTAATTTTTAAGAAAATAGAGTATTCATTTTTGCTAGCAACTTCACCTTCAACTTCAGAACCAATAGGGTACTTTTTTTCAAATACTTCAAAAGGATTTTCCATTGTTAAACGATGGCTAATTGCGACCCTACGTTTCTCAGCATCGATCTCCGTAATGACAGCAGAAATTTCATCACCAACTTTAAACATTTTCTTTGCTACTAGATTTTTTTTAGTCCAGCTTAGTTCGCTTGAGTGTAATAAAGTTGACAATCCCTTCTCAAGTTCACAAAAAGCACCAAAGTCCATTAATTTAACAACTTTAACTTTGTAGACTTTATTTAATTCATAATTTGAAATATTTTCAAAAGGGTCTGGTCCCATTTGTTTAAGAGAGCAGCCTACTTGTAGTTTTTCAAGGTCTACACTAATAACCTTTAAATCATGCTTGTCACCAATTGTAAAAAATTCATCAGGATGATTAACTCTTGAGTATGAAATTTCCTGAAGATGAGTTAAAACATCCAGTTCTCCATTAACAGAAAAGAAGCAACCAAATGAACTATAGCCTTTTACTTCAGCTCCTTTTATTATGTCTCCAACCTTGAACTTTTCAATAATTTTAATTTTATCTTCTTTTTTAAATGATGAAATAATTTCTCTTCTAGATACACAGGCATTTCCTCTAACTTTATCTAATTTAATAAGTGCAAATTTTTGTGGTTCATTCATTAAATGACTAATATCCTTTAATGGTTTGTCTGAAATTTGAGACCCTGGTAGAAACATTAAAGATCCAGTATCGATATGTTCAACAATACAACCACCCTTAACACGTCCAGTAATTTTGCCCATGATAGGTTCGTTCTTTTCATAAGCTTCAACAAGCTTGTCCCAACCTTGAATCTTTTGAGCTTTAGAAGCTGATACTAATACTTCACCTTTTTTGTCCTCCAAACGTTCCAATAAAACGGAGATTGATTGTCCAACCTTTGCCTTGTCTAACATTCCCATAGACTTAAGTTCATTGATATCCAATATGGGTTCAGATTTTAATCCAGGTACTTCAAGAAACACAAAGTTGTCAGTCACTTTATTAACTACACCTGTAATAATTTTTCCCTCTTCAAGGTTTGCTGTTTTGGTAAATTGTGAATTAAGTAGTTGTTCGAATTCTTTTGAGGCAGGGTTTGAGAGGTCTTTATAAATTTCCATTAAGCTTTAAGTTTCCTATTCATAATTTGTTTTATTTTTAAAAAACATGCTCTTTTAGTGTGCTTCGTAGTATTTATCAATACCGAATCTTTGGTTTTCTTTAGAGGTGAAATTTTTCTATTATAATCACTTTTATCACGTTTTTTGATGCTTTTTAAGACCTCATTAAAAGATATTTTCTTATTTAGCCCTTTTAACTCTCTATATCTTCTCAAAGCTCGAGTCTTTGCATTAGCAGTTATAAAAAACTTAAAGTCAGCATCAGGAATTATTTTATAGGTTATATCTCTTCCATCAAGACAAGAGCCATTATATTTTTTAGGAGGATGATAAGCACTTTTAATTTGAAAGGCATGAACAAGTTGTCTTATATTTTTATCTTTTGATATTATAGAAGCCATCGTCCCGACATCATCAGATAGCAACTTTTTATTTTGCAAATCTTTCATATTTAGCTTGTTCATTATTTTTTTTATAAAAATATGACTGTATTTTTTGGGTTGTGTAATCTTAATATTTGCAATTAATCTATAAATTTTACCTGTATCTAAATAAAATAAATTATAATGTTTTGAAATTAGTTTTGCTTGTGTGCCAGCTCCTGCAGCAGCAGGAGAGTCTATTGCAACTTTAATTTTATTTATTAACTTCATAAAGATTTGTTACTTATCTTATTAATTATTTTTAGAAATGATGGAAATGAAGTGTTTATAGAGTCTTTGTCATGGATTATCCATCTTCCACCACAAGTTAAAGCGGCAATTGTACTCATCATGAAAATTCTATGATCTTTTAGGTAATTTCTAATTGTAATTAATCTTTTAATTTTTAAATTAGGTTGACCATAAATCTTAATAGAGTTTTTTGTTAGTTCTGTTTTAACACCCATCATATTCAAAATTTTAGACCCCCAGTTTAATCTTGGGCTTTCTTTTTGGTTTAGTTCAGACACATCTTTAAAATAAGAAATTCCTTTTGCTTTTGCAGCCACTAAAAAAATAACTAAAAACTCATCTATAGCACTACTATTTAATTCTGGTGGACAATTTATAGCTTTAATTTTGCTTGAGCTTTTTATTAAAATGTCAGCAATTTTTTCACCTCTATAATTTCTTTTATTCTTTAACAAGATTTTAGCTCCCATTTTTTTCAGGATAATGATTATTCCTGTTCTAGAGGGATTAATGTTCACATTTTTAATTAAAAGCTCAGAATTATCCGCAAGAGTTGTGAGTACCATAAAAAAAGCACTTGAGCTTATGTCTCCTGGAATTTGATAATTAAATGCTTTAATTTTTTTTGGTTGTTTGACACTTATGAAATCATATTTTTTGGTTTTTTTTATCTGAATGGGTATTTTTAAATACTTGAAAAGTAATTCAGTATGATTTCTAGATTTTTTTGCTTTTATGGATGTCGTCCCTGACGCATTAAGTGCTGCAAACATTACACTACTTTTGCATTGAGCTGAACCTTTGTTTTCTAAATATTTAATGCCCTTTGTGGACTGAGAACCAAGAATTGTTAGAGGTAATCGATTTTTTGTCTTGTAATTAAAATTAGCACCAAATTTTTCTAAAGGAAGGGTTATTCTTGAAAAGTCCCTTGTAGATAGACTTTTATCACCAATCAATTTTATTTTTTGAGGTGATTTAATTAGCAAGCCCAGTATTAGCCTTCCAAGTGTTCCAGAGTTTCTAGCATTCAATATTAAATTTTTTTTATATTTAAAGCCGTTGACTCCATTTCCATGAATTTCACAATGGTTTTTTTGCACCTTTACTTTTATTCCTAGTTTTTTTACAGCCTCTAATGCGGCAAGCACATCTTCTGACATTAGAAGATTATAACCTTTTGATTTTCCAATAGCTTGACTAGCAAGCAGCACCCATCTAATACTTAAGCTTTTATCTCCACTAACACTAATTTTCTTATTAAATCTTAGAATTTTTTTATTAATTAATAAAAATTTTGACATATTAATTAAATCTAAATGAATCTCCAAAATATTCAGATCTAGCAATTTTATTATTTGCTAATTCTGTTGGTGTACCCTTTGCTATAATTTTACCCTTGGAAAGAATCATTGCCCGATCTACCATAGACAGTAATTCTCTAGCTTGATGTTCACAAATGATAATCGATATATTGGGCTGTTCTACCTGAAGGTTTATTAAGATTGTTTTTAACATTTGTATTGAAAGAACATCTAAAGCAGCAAATATTTCGTCACAAACCAAAATTTTAGGATCCCCAAGTAATGCCAAGCAGATTACAAGCTTGCGTCTTTGTCCGCCTGATAAAAATTTAGCTTTAATATCCCTAACACTATCAAGTTCAAATTTAGAAATTAATGTGTCTATTTTTGTCTGCCTTTCAGTTTTTTTTTTAATTACAATTTCAGCTATAGCCTTAAAATTTTCTATTAATGTCAGGTCATGAAAGTAACCACCGTACTGAGGAACATATCCTATTTTAAATTTTCTAGTTCTTAGATAAATTGGGTAGTCATTTATGTCTTCTGAACCGATAAATATTTGACCAGAATTTGGTTTAATTAATCCTATTAAAAGGTTGAATAAAGTACTTTTACCAACACCATTGGGACCAAGTAATCCTAAAATTTCACCAGGATAAATATCAAAATTTATATCATTTAATATTTTTCTTTCCCCATAAAACAAAGAAATATTTTTAAAAGAAGCTATTTGAATGTTTTTTTTGAAACTTTTAATTCTATATGATTTAATTGTCGACATTGCCGCTATATGTTGCGTTAATTTTTTCACCATTTTCAACCATATAAATTTTTAGATCCTGTGTTAATAAATCAATTTCCATTACATCTGCTAATAAATTTGTGTTTAAACTTTTATAATTTATTTCATCGTATAACTTTATTTTATGATCTTTAAATAACATATCTACATTATTTGATGTAATATTATGTTCACCATATTCTATAAGTACATTTTCTTTGAAGTTTGTATCGTAATTTATAGTATTATAAATAGCCCCCAATGAACTTACCGTAATCTTTTCATTCTTATTAAAATTTATTTCAGCATCTACATTTTTCATTAGTATAAGGTTACTATTTTTGTTTGGAATCTCACCATATTCTGCTTTAATGATGTACTGGTTCCCATTTTCATCATTAGACTTATATTCAATGTTTTTTATAATATTAGAGAAATTTTTACCTGAAGCTGTTAAATTTTCTATCTTATTTATATCAGAAATTTCAATCTTGTTTTTAATTAAATATTTGAAAAAAAATAAGCTTATAAATAAAATTATAATAAAAAACAATATTAGTTGAGTAGTTGTTTTTTTATTCATCTATTGAATTTTTGCATCAAGGATATTGTGAATATGAAGAATTCCTATTGTTTTATTTTTATAATTATCAACACATAGGGATGTTATTTTTTTTTGATTCATTATTGACAATGCTTTTTCAGCCAACATATCTTTGCTGACACTGATAGGATTTTTAGTCATAATTTTTTTGACTGATAGGTTTTGCAAATTATCATTTTTTTCATTTGCTCGTCTTATTGTTCCATCTGTAACAATTCCAGTCGTATTCCCTTTGCTATTTTTAACTATCAATGTTCCCAATTTTTTTTGAGTTATAACTTTTAGAGCTTCTTTCATATTTGAATTTTCATTGATAAAAGGGATCTTATTTTTCGTCAACATCAAATCCTCTACAGTTTTAAGTTTTGCACCAAGGCTTCCAGAGGGGTGAAATTTTTTGAAATCTTTTTTTCTAACATTTTTTTTACTTATAGTTGCAACAGCGAGTGAATCTCCAATACTTAACTGATTAATAGTACTTGAAGTTGGAACAATTCCAAGCCCTGCTTCAACAACTTCTGGAACATACAATTTAATGTCCGAAGCTTTATATAGTAGAGAATCTTTTTTTGAAACTATTCCAATTATTGTAATTTTATTTCTATTAGCATACTTAATTATATTTTTTAACTCCTCTGAGTTTCCCGAATAACTAATTAAAATTAATATATCTTTTTTTGAAATACTACCAAGGTCTCCATGCGAACAATCGTTTGCAGAAACTGAAAACGAAGGAGTGCCGACAGATGATAATGTTGCTGAAATTTTTGCTGCTATTAAACCACTTTTACCAACGCCACATAAAATTACTTTAGATTGACATTTTGCAATTGCGTCAACAGCCTCATTAAATGAGTTGTTAATAGATTTTTTTAACTTTTTTAGGGCTTTTATCTCTAAGTCAATTACATTTTTTGCAATATCTTTATAATCTATTTTTTTCATTTAATGTGCCCAAATATCCTCTTTAAATAAAGCCAGATCAAGATCTACCCTTGTTTTTAAAAATTTTAAGCAGCCATTATATAAATCAATTCTTTTTTCACGTACAAGTATTTTGTTTAACTCTTCATGAATTTTGTGCAAATAAACAACATCGTTTGCGCAATATTTAAGTTGAGCATCTGATAACTCACCTCCAAAATCTGAACTTTGAAATTGCTTGCTTACATCAATATTAATAAATTCTTTAATTAAAGTTTTAAGAGAATGACTATCAGTATAAGACCTGGCTAATTTTGAGGCTATTTTAGTATCTAAAATGTTTTTAGTTTCTGTTTTTAAATAGTATTTTATGTGAGCCATATCAGCTCTACCATAATGAAATATTTTTGTAATGGATTCATCTGAAAGAATTTTATTTAAATTTGGAGCTTTATAACTTGATCTATCTAGCTGAATTATATGTGCATCTGAATTTCCACTTGATATTTGAATAAGACATAGAGGGTCACGCGAAACATTGAGACCCATAAACTCTCCATCGACTGCTATAATATTGCCTAAATTCAAATCTTCTGGTAAGTCTTTTTTGTGAAGTTTAATATCAATATTCATTTTTAATTATATATATATGAAAGCAAAAAATTGTCTAATTTTTGGTGGTAGTGGTCAAATTGGTCGTTATTTAATCAGAAAGCTTACTAAAAATAATTATAAAGTTACCGTAGTTACTAGAAACCTTCACCAAAAAGGATATGTAATAAAAACCCAAGCCAATGCTGGCTATATAGATATTATAGAAGCTAATATTTTTGATGAGACAAAAATTAGAAAACTTTTTGCTAAAACTGATATCTGTATTAATTTAGTTGGTATTCTTTATGAAAGTGGAAAAGGCAATACTTTCAAAAATATACATTCTATTTTTCCTTCTATATTAGCCAAACTCTGTAAAGAGTATAAGATTCAACAGTTTATTCATTTATCTGCATTAGGTATTAATGATGCGGTAGATTCTGAGTACGCAAAAAGTAAGTTAGAAGGTGAGATTAATATTCAGAAAAATTTTCCTTTAGCAACAATATTGAGACCATCAGTAGTTTATTCTGTGGATGATAATTTTACTACAAATTTCATGACTCTATTAAGTAGGCTTCCATTCTTTCCACTTTATTATAATGGGGATACTAAATTTACCCCGATCCATTGTTCTGACTTAACAGATACGATTTATCACGTTATCTCCAAAAAAATATATTCTAAAATAATTGAGTGTATAGGACCTGAGGTTATTTCTTTAAAGGAAATTTTAAAAAAATTATTAAAGTTAATTAATAAAAATAGATTGTTAATTCCTTTTCCATTTTTTTTGTCCAAAATGTCAGCAAAATTATTTCAATTATTTTCGAAGCCATTATTGACGGTAGATCAACTTATTCTTTTAAAATATGACAATATTCCTTCAAATAAATATCAAACTAATGCTGACGTAGGGGTTCCAAGCACAAGAATGTTTACTCAGGAAGTTGAAAAATATTGTTACATGTGGAGAGAGGGTGGTCAATTTTCTACAAAAAAGTATAACTTTAACAATTCTTAATAGAAGTTTTAAACTAAAAATATATAATTTATCATATGATAATAAATATTATTTATATTCTGGTATTTTCAATTTTTTCATTTCTAATATACCTAATTGTGATGTCTCTCATTAGAGGTATTGGTGAAAAAATAAATAAAAAATAGATTAAAAAAAGTATTATTGAGCAGTACTAACTTTCTTTGCAATATATTGTGAAACTTCTTCTTCTTTATCATTAGCAGGCTCTTCTTTTTTCCCTTTTGGCTGATAAGCATATAGCAAATGAAGTTTGCAATATGAAAAATCTTTTAAAGATGATCTGCCACAAAAATAAAATGTTTTTTCTTCTGGATGTCCAACAGGCCATTTACAAGAACTTTCATCTAATTCTTCTAATTTTTTCGGATTTTCTGGCTCAAAGTCTTTTTCAATGAGCAAAGACTTAAACTTACTTTTTTTCCCTTGCTTTTGTTTAAAGTTATTTTCTTCTGAGTTGTTATTAAAATTTTGATTTGAAAAAGTGTTTTTAGTTTTAATTTTGGATGAAAGGTTTAATCTATGGGCCTTACCAATAACTGCATTTCTGCTAATATCTCCAATTATTTCAGCAATTTGACTTGCTGTACTCCCCTTACCCCAAAGTTCTTTTAATTTATTAACTTTTTCTTCTGTCCAGCTCATAATCTATATTTAGTGTGTTAATTAATTTTAATAACTATATACAGATCGCACAAGATTAAAAAAAAAACAATGGATTTTTTTGTTTTGTACACAATTTTTTCTAAATTTATATATGATTACTTATGGTTGAATTGAATAAAAAATATCAAATTAATGTAAAACAATTTGGTTTTATAAACTGGATTGGTTTTAAAAGCTTATGGCTCAAAGAATGTAATAGGTTTATGGCAGTTTGGCAGCAAACATTACTATCTCCACTTGTATCAAGCTTGTTATTTTTATCAGTTTTGTCTTTGGCGTTGGGAAACAATAGAGGAGACGTCTTAGGTTATTCTTTTATAGTTTTTTTAGCACCAGGGCTGATTGCAATGAGCATTATAACTCAATCATTTAGTCACTCAGTGTCTTCATTGATGATAGGGAAAATTCAAGGAAATATTGTTGATATGCTTTATGCACCTTTATCGGCTCTAGAGGTTTCAATGGCAATAATATTAGCAGCTCTTACTAGAAGTTTTTTAATTGCTATAATTTCAATAGGAGTTTTTTCTCTAATAGTTGACATGCCAATAAGTAATGTTTTATATATTTTTATTTTTGGTTTTTTAAATGCATTTATACTGGGAAGTCTAGGCTTTATTACTGGTCTTTGGGCTGAGAAATTTGATCACACAGCAACTGTAACCAACTTTATTATCACTCCATTAAGTTTTTTATCTGGTGTGTTTTACTCTATAGACAAACTTCCTGAAGTTTTTCAAAATATTAGCCACATTAATCCATTTTTTTATATGATTGATGGATTTAGATATGGTTTTTTAGGAAAATCAGATGGATCTATAGAAATAGGACTAATTTATTTAACAATATTAAGCATTATAATGTGGTATGTAGCTTTTTATCTTTATAAAAAAGGCTACAAGATTAAATCATAGTTCATGAGTGCTTTAGCAAAAAATTATAATAGAAGAAAAATTTCATTTAAATATGGAAAGGGAAGTTTTTTATATTCAACTAATGGAAAAAAATATTTAGATTTTATACAGGGAATTGCAGTAAACTGCTTGGGACACTCCAATCCTTATTTAATAAAAGCAATTAACGAACAATCAAAAAAACTATGGCATGTGTCTAATGCATTTGTAATTCCAGAGGGTGAGAGATTAGCCTTAAGATTGGTCAAAAAAACTTTTGCAGACTCTGTCATCTTTCAAAATAGTGGAGCAGAAGCAACAGAAACTGCCATTAAAGCTGCCAGAAGATATTTTTATTCAATAGGTAAACCAAAAAAAAATAGAATTCTTTGTGTTAAAAACTCATTTCATGGAAGAACATTAGCCACAATTTTTGCCAGTGGATCAAAAAAAATGACAGAAGGTTTTGGACCGAAAGTTGATGGATTTGATCATTTTGAATTTGGAAATCACCAAGCATTAAAAAAATCTATAACAACTAGAACAGCTGCAATTATGGTTGAAACAGTGATGGGAGAAGGAGGAATCAAGGTTATTCCAGACTGGTGTTTGAAAGGACTAAGAAAAATTTGTAATAAGGAAAAAATTTTATTAATTCTAGACGAAGTCCAGTGTGGGATAGGTAGATCTGGAAATTTTTTTGCTTTTGAAAATTCAAAAATTAAACCTGATATTGTGCCAATAGCAAAAGGTATAGGGGGAGGCTTTCCACTTGGAGCAGTTTTAATGAATCAAAAAGTAGCCTCAGGAATGACAGCAGGAACTCATGGATCAACTTTTGGTGGAAATCCATTAGCAATGTCAGTAGGAAATGCAGTTTTAGACCAAATATTAAAAAAAGGGTTTCTTGTTAATGTTAAAAAATTATCAAAATATTTTTTATCTGAGTTGAATAAATTAAAAAGGGAATTTCCTAAAGTAATTAAAGAAGTAAGGGGTGTAGGTTTATTAATAGGATTACAACTGCATAATGACCAAACAGAATTTATTCAACAATTAATGAATAATGAGTTATTGACAATTAGAGCCTCAGAAAATGTTGTAAGAATATTACCTCCACTTAATGTCAAAAAACAAGAAATAGATATGGCTATAAAAATTATTAAAAAAGTTTGCTTAACTCAAAAATAAAAAATGAAACATTTTATTACTCTTAAAGATATATCCAAAACAGACCTCAGAAAAATCATTAATGATGCAAAAAAAAGAAAAAATAAAAGAAAAAATTTTAGCACTCTTGATATAGATAAAGATAATCCTTTAAAAGGAAAATTACTTATTCAAATGTTTGAAAAATTAAGTCTTAGAACAAGATTAAGTTTTAATCTTGCAATAAAGCAATTAGGAGGTGGAACCATAACACTTAGAGCAAATGAGTTGCACCTTGGAAAAGGAGGAGAGAGTTTAGCAGATACAGCAAAAATTTTATCGACCTATGGCGATGGCTTTATGTTGAGGACTGATAGTGATAAAAAAATAGAGGAATTTATTAAACACTTAACAATACCTGTTATTAACGGACTGAGTCCCTCATCACACCCAACACAAGTTTTATCAGATATTTTTACGGTTGAAGAAATTAAAAAAAAACCTATTTCAAAACTAAAAATTTGTTGGATAGGAGACTCAAATAATGTTCTTAATAGTTTGATTGCAGCATCAGTTAAATTTTCTTTTCATTTAAGTATTGGTTGTCCTAAAAATTATGAGCCTAAAAAATTTGTGTTAGACTGGGTTAAAAAAAATAAAAGAAAAATTTATATTTTTAATGACGCAAAAGAAGCTGCTATAAATGCGGATGTTATTTTTTCAGATAAAGTTATTTCTTTAAATGATAAAGTTAATAAAAATAAAAAAATTATAGATTTTAAGAATTTCAAAATTAACTCTAAATTAATGAGTTTTGCTAAAAAAGATGCAACTTTTTTACATTGTTTACCAAGAGGTACAGAGGTATCGAGTGAAGTTTTCCTAGGAAAAAACTCAAAGGTGTGGCTACAAGCACTCAATAGAGTACATGTCCAAAAAAGTATTTTATTATATTGTTTTGGTAAGTTAAGGTAGTAACATAGGACTATCACTATTTTGATTTAAGTATTTAATTACAGAAGCTCTGTCCTTTTCTTTTCTTAAACCTGCGTAGGACATTTTAGTTCCTTTTAAATAAGAGGAAGGCTTTGTTAGGAAGCCGTTTA
>Ga0307986_10001951_pt1 | contig 14850 bp, 14 predicted proteins | sample EllFjometageno82_FD_203170 | JGI IMG/M metagenome (GOLD analysis project Ga0307986, IMG submission 203170) | Marine microbial communities from Ellis Fjord, Antarctic Ocean - #82 | ecosystem: Environmental > Aquatic > Marine > Unclassified | place: Southern Ocean | collected 2014-10-09
GCTAGTGCTGCTGAAGAAGCTGTAATTGCTAAAATATCTGGTTGATTATCTTTGTCATATGAAATTACCGTTGGTAACAACTGAACTTCATTTTTAAATGCACTTGGAAACAAAGGTCTTATTGGTCTATCAATTAATCTTGAGATCAATTGTTCGCTTTCAGTTGGTCTTGCTTCTCTTTTAAAATATCCACCAGGAATTTTACCACCTGCATAATATTTTTCTTGGTAGTTTACAGATAGCGGAAAATAATCCATATCTGGATTTACTTTTTTTGCTCCTACTACTGTTGCTAAAATAACTGTTTCACCGCATGAAGCAATGATTGCTCCGTCTGCTTGTCTTGCTACTTTACCAGTTTCTAAACTTATTTTCTTACCTGCTACTTCAATTTCCTTCTTATATACTTTGAACATCTATTTTCCGTTTCCTTCTATCTATTTTCTTAAATTTAATTGTGTTAATACATTTTTGTAAGAATCCATTTTATTTTTCTTTAAATATTCTAACAATTTTTTTCTTCTATTTACTGCTCTTAACAATCCAACCGAAGAATGTTTATCTTTTTTGAACTGTTTAATATGTTTTGAAAGAGTTTCAATTTTGTCTGTTAATAATGCAATTTGTACCTCCGAAGAACCAGTGTCCTTCTCATGCATTTTTAATTCTTCTGCTTTTTTCGTCATACTATTTTTTTTCCTATTTATTTGTTTGTTTTATTAAATTTTCTATTTTTTCGGCATATTCAAAAGAATTATCTTTAGCAAAAAGTATCTTTGGTAAATATTTCATAATTACTTTTTTAGATAAAGCTTTTCTAATTAAAAAAGAATATTCTTTTAATTTTTTTATGACTATATCAGTATCTTTACCTCCAAGTGGCAGTACATAAGCTTTTGCAATTTTAAGATCTTGACTCATTTTTACTTCCGTAACTGTTATAGTGTTAGTTTCTAAATTCGGGACCTTAGCTTCATTTCTTGCAAAAATCATGCCTAAAGATTGTTTAATCATCTCTCCAACACGCAATTGCCTTTGTGATACCGGCTTTCCTGTTTTATCAACCATATTATATTACTCTCTCTGTCGAGGTCGTACTAAATGCCTCGATTGTATCGTTTTTTTGGAAGTCAATAAAGTCTTTAAGTGTTATTCCACACTCTTGACCGTTGCTAACTTGTTTTGCCTGATTTTTTTCTCTGAAAATAGTACTAATTTTGCCAGTATATATGATTGCTCCATCACGGATTAGTCTAGCATCAGATCCACTTGATATTTCTCCTTCAGTTACTTTGGATCCAGCAACCTTTCCTGTTCCTGAAACTTTGAATATTTCTAAAATTTGAGCAGTACCAGTAACTGTTTCTTGAACGTCCGGGGTAAGAAGTCCTGACATTTTTTGCTTAATATAATCTAAAACTTCATAAATTATATTATACGAAGAGATTTTTATTTTTTCATTCTCAGCTAATTTTTTTGCTTCCTTGCTGGGCTTAACATTAAATGCAATTAATAAAGCATTAGATGCCTTGGCTAAAGTCACATCTGTTTCTGTTACCATTCCAATGTCTGATAAAATAATTTTAGGTTTAACTTCATCATGTATAATTTGATTAATAGCACTTTTGATTGCTTCGGCAGATCCATGCACATCTGATTTTACAATAATATTTAATTCTGCTGCAGATTTATCTGCAAAAGCAGAGTCTTGAGTTGCTAACATTAAGGGATTTCCTCCACTTTTGGTTTCTTCAGCTCTATTCTCGCTTAATGTTTTTGCTTCTTTTTCAGAATCTAAAACAATAAAGTCATCTCCAGATTTTGCAGCTCCATTAATTCCTAAAATCTCCACAGGCGTTGATGGAGGAGCTTCATTGATATTTTTTCCTTTATCATTTATTAAAGCCCTTACTTTTCCCCATTTCAATCCACTAACAAAAAAATCACCTTTTTTAATTGTTCCTGATGTTACTACAACAGTCGCTACAGCTCCTCTACCTACGTCAATCTTTGACTCTAAAACAATTCCTGTTGCTTTAGACTCAAAATCTGTTTTTAAATCTAAAATTTCAGCTTGTAACACAACTGATTCTACCAACTTATCTAAATTCTTTTTTGTTTTTGCAGAGATTTCAACCATTAAGGTGTCTCCTGAGAGATCTTCTGCTATGAGTTCATATTCTAAAAGTTGATTTTTAATCTTTTGTGGATCTGCATCTGGCAAATCACATTTATTTATTGCAACAACTATTGGAACATTGGCGGCTTTTGCATGCTTTATAGATTCAATTGTTTGAGGCTTAACACCATCGTCTGCTGCAACAACTAATACTACAACGTCCGTTAATTTTGATCCTCTGGCTCTCATCTCTGTGAATGCTGCATGGCCTGGTGTATCTATAAAAGTTATCTTTTTTGATTCGTGCTCTATTTGATAAGCACCAATGTGCTGTGTAATTCCACCAAATTCTCCAAGTACAACATTTGCACTTCTCAAAACATCTAGTACTGAAGTTTTTCCATGGTCGACATGTCCCATTACTGTCACTATTGGAGGTCTGTTTTTTAAGTTTTCAGATCTTGATTCTTTAATTTTTTGAATAATTTCTTCAGCTTTTGTTTCTCTTATGGGGTTATGACCAAATTCTTTTACTAAATACTCCGCTGTATCTGCTGCTAATGTTTGGTTGATGGTAACTGTCACTCCCATTCCAAATAAATGTTTTATGACATTGCCAGATTGTTCAGCCATTCTGTTGGATAACTCTCTTACTGTAATTGCCTCTGGAATGTTTATATCTCTCTTTACTGGTTTTAAACTTTCTTGAATTTCTTCTTTAGTCAGTTCTCTATTTTCTTTTAGTTTAGCCCTTTTAAGTGAGGCCATGCTTCTTGACCTTGCTTCAATCTCATCACTTAATGCTCTTGAAACTGTTAGTTTTAATTCTCTTTTTTTTGTATCAGGTTTCCCTTTATCTCCAGCATCACCCTTAAGTCTTCTAGTTGCCCTTTGTTCTGCCAGTTTACGCTTTTCATAGTCATTAGTAATTGGTGAAGATGGTTTAGGGATAGAAGCAGTTCTCGGTGTAAAACTTCCTATTGGATTTACAGTGGGTTTTGATCTTACACTAGCGGGTCTAGTAAAATTACTCCTTGGTGTAAATTTACTTAGTTTTTTTTTAATTACAACTGAGTTTTTACTTTGAGTTTTTGCTATCTCTATATTCTCTATCGATTTTTTGGCAATACCAGAAAGTGTTAATTTTGTTTTTTTGTTGTCCATATTTCATTACTCAATCTTTATAAATTATATTTCTTGCAGACATTATTAATTCATCTGCTTCAGTTTTGGATAAAGCAAAATCTTCAAGATATCCTTGAATTTTAATTCTTTCACCTTTTACAATATCGTAACCACCAGTTAGTTCATCAGAGGCAAGATCTGCAAAATCTGTCAAATTTAAAATTTTTTGCTCTCCAAGAGTAACCAACATGCCCGGTGTTAAACCCTTGTGATTTATAAGGTTATCTTCAAGTCCTAAATCTTTAATTCTTTTTGTAATGTCTTCTTGATCTTTTTGATAAAATTCTTTTGCTCTGTCTATTAGTGCCTTAGCAGTATCTTCCTCTATGCCTTCGATTTTCATTAGCCCTTCAGGTGTACTATCCTTAATGTCTGAAATTGAGGAAAAACCTTCGGCCACAAGTAATTGGCCCAAAGTTTCGTCCAACTCTAAATTTTTAACAAAGTTTTCTGTTTTTTCTTTAAACTCAGACTGTCGTCTTTCAGAGTCTTCGGCATCAGTCATTATGTTGATTTCATAATTTAATAACTTTGTAGCTAGTCTAACATTTTGACCTCTTCGTCCAATTGCTTTACTTAAATTTTCTTCAGTTAAAATAACATCTAATTTTTTTGCTACACTATCCACATTAACTCTTTGCACTTCTGCTGGAGATAATGCATTTGAAACTACTATTGCTGGGTCTTCAGACCAATTAACTATATCAATTTTTTCTCCTTGAAGTTCATTAACTACAGCTTGGACTCTTGATCCTCTCATTCCAACACATGCTCCCACTGGATCTAATGAAGTGTCGACCGCTTTAACACAAATTTTTGCTCTACTGCCAGGGTCTCTTGCTGAAGATTTTATTTCAATCAATCCATCATATATTTCTGGAACTTCTTGAAAAAATAATTTTTCCATAAACTTAGGATGAGCTCTTGATAAAAATATTTGTTGTCCTCTTGGCTCCCTTCTTACATCATAACAGTAAGCTTTAATCCTATCTCCTGCTTTAATATTTTCTCTTGGTATCATTTCATTTTTCTGAATGATTGCTTCTGTTCTTCCTAAATCTATTATTACATTTCCAAATTCTAAACGCTTAACAATCCCACTTAAGATTGAATCTTTTTTATCTATAAAATCATTATATTGCCTCTCACGCTCAGCTTCTCTTACGTTTAAACTAATAACTTGTTTCGCTGTCTGTGCAGCTATTCTACCAAAATCAAAAGACGGTAACGGTTGTAAAATTTCATCTCCAACTTTTTTGTCTTTATTTTCTTCATTTAAGATTATTGCATCCTGAAGATTAATTTCTGTATTAGTATTTTCTGGATTTTCTGCAATTATTAATTTTCTAAAAATTCCAATATCTCCACTATCTCTATTAATTAGAACCTTAATTTCGTTATCTTGACCAAACTTAGATTTTGCTGCTTTGGCAATTCCAGTTTCCATAGAATCTATTATTAATTCCTTATCAATAGATTTTTCTAAAGCTACTGCTTCAGCTATTCTTAATAATTCTAATTTGTCAGATCTTCTATTTAGCATATTTTATTTACTCCAAAAAAAAATGGGCTGCAGCCCATTCTGTAATCTCAATAATGTAAGGGCAATATATAAAGAATTTTTTTTAATACAACAGTAACTATTTAGAAAAAATACCCTTTTTATCAGTTTTTTCCCAAGAAAACGAACCATCTGTCCCTGGGCTTCTACCAAAATGACCATAAGATGCTGTTTTTTCATAAATTGGCTTATTCAAAATTAACATTTCTCTTATTCCTCGAGGGCTTAAATCAAAGTTTTGTGAAATCTTCTCTACAACAAATTTATTTTTTTCAAGGTCATTATCAAACAGGTCAACATAAATGGATAAGGGTTTTGAAACTCCAATTGCATAAGCTAATTGAATTAAGCATTTATCAGCAATATTTGAGGCGACCACATTCTTTGCAATATGTCTTGCCGCATAAGCTGCTGATCTATCAACTTTAGTTGGATCTTTTCCAGAAAAAGCACCCCCACCATGAGGCGCAGCCCCTCCATAGGTGTCTACAATAATTTTTCTACCTGTCAAACCACAATCTCCGTCTGGTCCTCCTATTACAAAGTTTCCAGTTGGATTTACATAAAAATCTTTTTCATCAAAATCCTTCAAAAAAATTTCAGGAATTGCTTTTAGCATATAGGGTGTCAATAATTCTCTTACTTTGGCTTGGCCTACATCAGCTGAGTGTTGAGAAGATATAACCACCGACTTAACTTTATGTGGTTTACCATCAGTATACTCAAAAGTGACCTGGCTTTTTGAATCTGGCTCTATATTTTTTAACTTTCCAGATTTTCTATCTTCTGCCATTAACCTCAAAATTTTATGAGAATAATGAATTGGTGCTGGCATTAATTCTTCTGTTTCATTGCAAGCATAACCAAACATTATTCCTTGGTCACCTGCTCCTTCATCTTTGTTGTCTGAAGAATCTACTCCCATTGCAATGTCTACAGATTGTGAATGAAGATAACTTTCTATTTTTGTTTTTTCTCTCCAAGTAAAACCATCTTGGTCATACCCAATATCTTTAATACAGTCTCTAACTTTTTGAATAAGATCTTCTTCTTTAATTTTGGGTCCTCTTACCTCACCAGCAAGGACAACTTTATTTGTAGTAGTTAATGTTTCACATGCTACTCTAGAAAAAGGATCTTCTGAAAGATAACTATCAACCACCATGTCTGAAATACGGTCTGATACCTTATCTGGATGTCCCTCAGATACAGATTCACTTGTGAATAAAAAATTTTTTAAACTACTCATGTGTAAGTTTAATAAATGAAAAAATTAAAAAAATATATAATAAAATTAATATTAAAAAAATTTTATTCCCATAGGCCATAAATAATGTTGATTTAAAAGACTTACTTTCTAATAATTCAACATAACCTGTAGAGCCAGATTCTGTCTTTTGCTCCACAATGCCTACGGGATTTATAATAGCTGAAATACCATTATTAGCAGCTCTAATTACATATTTGCCACTCTCAATAGATCTAAAAATACTGTTTGAGAAATGTTGTTTGGGACCAATGGAATCACCAAACCAGCCATCTTCTGAAATGTTAATTATATAATCAAAGTTTTTATTTTTAGAAAGTTTTCCTGAATAAATTATTTCATAACAAATTAAAGGAAGTAAATCTAAATCAATTTTGTTATTTTTTATTTTAAAAGGTTTTCTAACATTGCCCCTCGAATATGATTGATATTCATTTGTAATAGTTTTAAAGCCTACTAACTTTAAGATATTTTCAAAAGGTATAAATTCTCCAAAAGGAACTAAATTAACTTTATTATATTTTTTAAGTAAATCTAGTTCACTATTAAATACTGCCATTGAATTGAAAAATAAATTCTCATTCTCTTTACTCTCTTTACTGTTAAGACCCATTATAATTATATCATTATCACCAAAGTTATTAGCAAATAAACTTTTATATATATCCATATCTCTTATATAGCTGTCAGGGATAATTCCTTCTGGCCACAAAAAGATTGTGGGTTCATTTTTTGTTGGAGCACTTAATTCTATAAGCTCAGTAATTATTTTTAATTCATCTTTTTTTGAATAAAATCTATCTAGACTAATATTTGGTGATATAGCTTTAATTCTATAGTTATTATTTATACTCTCTAAGGAATTAAAATTATTAATTTTTATGCTACCAAATATTAAAAAGCCAACCGAAACTATAATGAAAAATAAACAAACTACCATTGCTTTTCTGGAGTTATTTAAGATAAATATAGCGGGTAGCGTAAATAAAGAGATACAGATTAAGTTAAAAGAATAAGTGCCAATAACAGAAAGGATTTGAATAAAATAAATGCTTTCAGAAAAACTAAATGCAATTAAATTCCATGGAAAACCAGTAAGTATAGATCCTCTGATAAATTCAGTTACACCAAATAAAATTGAAAAGATGAAAAAAGAGTTAATGACATTTTTTGAGTAAAAAATTGAAAATAAATAAGTAATTAAACCATAAAATATAGACAAAAAAGCTGGTATTAATATTATAGCTGCAGGAATCAAAAACTTAAAATCCTGATCAAAGGTTAATGAAATTGATATCCAATATAAGCTAAATAAAAAATATCCAAATCCAAAACACCATCCATATTTAAAAAGAGATTTATTTTTAGATAATTCCTTTTTTTTATTAAAAATAAAAATAAAAAATAAAGGGAAGGTAATAAAATTAATTACAAAATAATTATATGGTGGCAAACTATAAGAGCTAATTGCTCCCAAAAATAAAATATAAAGATAATTTAAAAAGCTTTTTTTAAGCAAGTTTGGCAATCTTTATTTTGAGGTTTTTATAAATTTTTTCTTCTTCGGCAAACATCTTTTTAAAGTCTTTCAATTTAATATGATCAAAGCCTAATAGATGTAAAAACCCGTGAATAAAAATTTTAATTACTTTATTTTTAAATTCTAATGTACCCAAGATTTTTGGTTTATTCATAAATTCATAACTAATAACAATATCTCCAATGTAGGGCGATCTTTTTATATTAAGCTTTTTCTCAGAAGGAAAAGACAAAATATCTGTCGATTGATTCTTATTTCTAAATTTTTTATTTAATCTTTTAATATTTTTATTATTTGACAGTAAAATCGTTAGCCTTACTTTTTTTTTAATAAATCTATATTTCTTAGGAAAGGACTGCACCAAAGAATTAAAAAAAACATTTTCTTTTTTAATCTTTTTCTTCCAAAGATTGCTCTCAGAAACTACGTCGATACTAATCATTTTCTTGGTCTGAATAAGCTTTTACAATTTTTGAAACTAGTGGATGCCTAACTACATCAGAATGATCAAAATCTACTACAGAAATTTCATTTAGGTGCCCTAATAATTTTTTTGACCTATTTAATCCAGACATATTCTTTTGAGGTAAATCAATTTGTGATGGATCTCCATTTATAACAATTTTTGAATTCTCTCCAATTCGTGTTAAAAACATTTTAATCTGTGTATCTGTTGCATTTTGTGCTTCATCCAGAATTGCAAAAGAATTTTTTAATGTTCTACCCCTCATAAATGCCAGAGGCGCTATTTCAATATCACCAACCTCAATCATTCTTTGAATTTTTTCATAATCAAAAAGATCATAAAGTGAGTCGTATAAGGGTCTTAAATAAGGGTCTACCTTTTCTTTCATATCACCTGGTAAAAAGCCCAATCTTTCTCCAGCCTCTACTGCGGGTCTTGATAAAATAATTCTTTCAATTTTTTTATCAAGTAGCAAGGTCAGACCAACAGCAACAGCCAAAAACGTTTTACCCGTTCCAGCAGGACCTGCCGATATAACAATATCACTCTGTCTTAAAGCTCTAACGTATTCTTTTTGTTTTTCTGATCTTGGAATAACTGATTTTTTAGGAGTTTTGATTATGTCTGATACGTTTTTATTTTTTACTTTTTCTTCAATCATAAATTTATCTATTGAAGAGATTATATCTTTTTTTTCTATACTGCTATTATTTATAAACTGATTGGCTAAAAATTGTATAGCGTTTTTTGTAATTTCATTTTTTTCTGGGGTTGATTTTATCAAAATAGAATTGCCTCTAGAATATAAATTTGTATTAGTGATTTTTTCAAGTTCCTTTAGATTTTCATTAAATTCACCAACTACTCCCATTAACAAATCATTATCATGAAATATAACGCTTAAAGAATTGTTGTCTGAATATACAAATTTTAGTGTAGGATTAATTTTTTTTGGAATTAAGTTATTCAATTTTTAAGCTACCCTTTGTTTATAGTTTTCTTTTAATTTTCCAAACAAGCTGTTTTGATTACTACTTGTTATCTCAACCTGTACAATTTTTCCAATATTGTCTTGACCGCCATCAAAAATTACCGAAGTCATATATTCTGTTCTACCAAATAACTTAACACCATCCTTCATTCTATTTTCAACTAAGACATTAACTACCTTGCTTTCTAAAGATTTATTTTTTTCTATTTGATTGTTAGATAATTTTTTTTGAATAATTTCTAGCCTTTCTTTAGACTTGTTAATATCAACTAAATCAAGGTCACCAGCTACAGTGCCTGGCCTTGGGCTAAAAACAAATGAATAGGAATTAATAAACTTTATTTTATCAATCAATTCGATTGTTTTTTTAAAATCATTGTCATCTTCTGCAGGATAACCAATAATAAAATCACTTGAAAATTGTATATTAGAATTAATTTTTTTTAACTTTTTATAAATTAACAAATACTCTTCAATAGTATGTTTTCTATTCATTAACTTTAAAATTTTATTTGATCCACTTTGAACTGGTAAGTGCACTAGTGGCATTAATTTAGTTGATTTTTTATAAACATTTATTAAATCTTCAGTCATATCTTTAGGATGAGATGTTGTATATCTAACTCTTTCCAATTCATCATAACTTTCTAACTCTAATAATAAATCAGATAATCTAAATTCTTTATTTTCATCTTTGTGACTATATGCATTCACATTTTGACCTAGAAGAATAATTTCTTTAGCACCGTTTTTAATTATCTCTTTAGCTTCATTCATAATTTGATCAAATGGTCTGGAGTATTCAGGTCCTCGTGTATATGGAACAACACAAAAATGGCAAAACTTATCACACCCTTCCTGAATTGTTAAAAAGGAAGATACTTTACTTTCTTTATTTTTTATTTTACTTAAATAATTAAATTTTGAAATAGTATCAAAATCTGTCTCCTCTTCTTTTTTTTTGTTATTTATATGTTTTTGTATAGCATCATTAATTTTATGATATGACTGTGGCCCAATCACAAGATCAATATAAGGTTCTCGTTTTAACATTTCTTGATTTTCTGCTTGAGCAACACACCCAGCCACAATCACTATTGGTTTTTTTTTAAACTTAAAAATTTTTTTTACTCTACCAATTTCGTGATAAACTTTTTCTTTTGCTTTGTCTCTAATGTGACACGTATTTAAAAGATAGCAATTTGCATCTTCATACTTATCTGTTTTTTCAAAGCCTATTTCTTTTACTGTGTCAAATATACGATTTGAGTCATATTCATTCATTTGACATCCAAAAGTTTTAATAAATATTTTTTTTAGCATTAAATTAGGTCTTTTTTTTAACCCCATATAATTCTAATTTATGGTCAACCAATTTATAGCCATACTTGTCTGCAATTTTTTCTTGTAGTTTTTCAATTTCTTCATCAACAAACTCTATAATCTCTCCTGATTTAACATCTATTAAATGATCGTGATGACCTTCATTTAATTCTTCATATCTTGCCTTTCCTCCTTTAAACTCATGTTTTGTTAAAATTCCAGATTCTTCAAATAACTTTACTGTTCTATAAACTGTTGCAATACTAATTTTTGAATCAATTTTTGAAACCCTATTATAAAGTTCATCTACATCAGGGTGATCATTTGACTCTGACATAATTTTAGCAATAATTTTTCTTTGATCCGTAAGTTTAACTCCTTTGGCTAAACATTTTTGTTCAATATTTTCTGACATAGTTAATTTTAACTTAAATAAATAGGATTAATCAAATTCTTTTTAATCTTAAATTTTTTACATAAATTTGGCACATCTTCGTATTTTACTCGACTTAATTCACCGAAATCACGGAAACTAAAACAATAATAATCAATGTTTTTGGTTAAAAATAGAGCCTTCGTCGTTGCTAATGAATTTCTTATACCAGCAAAACTACCAGGACCTCTATTAACATAAATTGTTCTTATATCACTTAACGAACTTTTATTAATTTCTATAAAGTTATTAATTAAAATTATTAATTTTTCAAAATTAATTTTGCTATTTTCGTGACTACAGGTATAAATATTTTTACCCATAATGAACGTTAAAAATATTTTATCTCTTGCAGCGTCTACAATTAAGCTATTCATAATTATATTTATATTTATCAACAATTCTAAAGCAGCAGAAAATAATATCAAATATTATTCTGAAGATATGGGAATTCTTTCTCTTATGTATCATAGGTTTGATGAGAAAAAATACCCTTCAACTAATATTCAAATGAACATTTTCAAGGAACATATTAAGATAATTAAAGATTTAAAATATAATTTTTATGATCCTGGAAATTTAGAAAAAGACTTTAATAAAAGAAAAGATGAGAAAAAAATCCTTATTACTATAGATGATGCTTTCAGCTCATTTTATAAAGAGGCTTGGCCATACTTAAAAAAAGAAAAAATTCCATTTATTCTTTTTGTTTCAACAGAAGCTATTGGTAAAAATGGGTATATGACGTGGGAACAGATAAAAACATTAGAGAAAGAGTCTTATGTCTATATTGGTAACCATTCCCATTCTCACGAATATTTGGTGAATTTTAAAGAAGAAGATTTTATTAAAGATATTAATACTGCAATTGAAAAGTTTTCTAAGAAACTTGGTTATAATCCTATCTTTTTTTCTTATCCTTTTGGTGAATATAGTAATTACATAAAAGAATATATTTCCAAAAAATTTAAGTTTTCTTTTGGGCAACACTCCGGTGTGATAGATCTTAATAAAGATCGATATGAGTTACCTAGGTTTCCTATTAATGAAAAATATGGAGATTTAAAGAGATTTAAATTCTTAATTAATCTTCAGCCTTTGGAGTTTAAAAATTTACACCCAGATGAAAAGTATCTAACTAATAATAATAACCCACCAAAATTTTATGTAGAATTTTTTAAAGAACAGAAAAATTTAAATAATATTAATTGCTTTTCAGATGAAGGAAGCAATTGGGCAAAATCAGATATTTTTTTTGATAAAAATTTATTGAATATAAATTTTAGAGAGAAGTTTATTTTTAGAAGGGGTCGGATTAATTGCTCTTTAAATGACGATGGAATTTGGAGATGGTTTGGTGTTCAATTTTCTGTAGAACAAAATTAAGTTAAACTCTCCAATTCAATACTAGAAGGAAGTAATTTAGCGTCATCAAAATCTTTTAATTTATTTTGTCTGATAATTTGCTGTAAAATTTTAACATACTTTTTTCCTGTTTCTGCATAACTATCCAAGTATTCAGATAAAATTAAGCTATCTAATTTTTTTTTGTCGTCTCTTAGACCTGCCCTGATGCTCCTAAATTCTTTATAAGAAGAATGTGTGTTTAAATTTCTTTGATACGCCTTCACTGATGCCTGCAATACTTTAAATTTCATGATTTTATGAGTGGTATTACTATCTGCTGCTGCAGGTTTTATGCCTTCTCCAGACCAAGTCCATTGCCCAAATAAAGCGTTACCTTCTTGCGCAAACCTTGATGTCCCCCAACCTGTTTCCTTTGCTGCTTGAGCAATTACCATTGAAGCAGGGATTTCGTCCATTCTCACCTTTAGTGTTGATAAATCTTTGTTAATTACACCATATTGTTTGAATTTTTTTTTCAACCAAATTTTTTCCAACTTTGTATTTTTGCTTTTATTTAAAATGCTAAAAAGTTTTTTTCTATCTTTTTTAATATTATTATTTTCTTTTATTATTAAAGGTAAAATAATTTGTATAAATAAGTCTTTTCTTTTTTTTGTATTTTCAATCTTTTTTATCTCTTTAGGTAATAATTTTAGAGATACTGGTTTTACCAGTTTATTTATTCTAACGTCTTCTAAGTTATAATTGGTATCTTTAAACAGTTCTTCAATCGTTGCAGCACTTAATCTTACATAGTCCGAAGGCAATTCATCAAAAGCTAATACATCTTCATATAAAAATTCATTATCAACTCCCTCGTCTATTTTTGGGCCCCTGTTCTCTAGAACTTTATTTAGATTATTTTTTGAATTATTTTCAAAATCTTTAGAAAAAATTATTCTTTCTTTTGTAAATTCAATAACGACTGGTATAGTAAAGAAAATAACCATAATTATCAAGCTAGCTAGGAAAGTTCTTGATATAGATCCAAGGTTATTGTCTTGTAAATTATTTTTCTTATTTTTAGTTAAACTAAATCTTTGTTTCTTTAAATATTTATGAATTTCGTTAATTATACTTTTATTTTTTTTACTTACCTCAAATCCTTTTTTTTTTAAATATTCTTGAATTTCGTTGATAGTCATTTTGTTTTTTTTCATAGCTAAATTGCAATGACCTCTTTAACTTCTGGTAAATAATGACATAAAAGATTTTGAACTCCCTGCTTAAGAGTCATGGTCGAGCTTGGGCACCCTGAGCAACTGCCTTGAAGCTCTACTTTAACAATTCCATCCTTAAATTCTTTAAATTTGATATCTCCACCATCTTTTGCAACAGCCGGTCTAATTTTTGTTTCTAAGAGACTTATAATTTTTTTTTCAATTTCTTTAAGTTCACCTTTTTTTTCATTAAAAAGTTCATTTGCAATTATAAATTCTTTTCCTGTCAAATAAAAATCGTTAATTAGCGAAATAACTATGTGCTTAATATCTTCCCAATCCGTATTTTCAGATTTATTTATAGATAAAAAATCTTTACCTAAAAATACTCCTGTTACACCATTAACTGATAGAAGGTTTCTTACGAGATCACTGTCTGTTTCCTCTTTTTTTGTCACCTCAAAAGAACCATTATTAGAAACAGTTTTTCCAGGTAAAAACTTCAGTGAGTTTGGGTTTGGTGTTACTTCTGTTTGCACAAACATGAATTACATATAATGATTAATATTAAAATTAACACTAATTAATAAATTTAACTAAAAACCCACCAATTCCTTAATTTCTGTTATTTTTTTTGTTGCAATTTTATCTGCTTTTATGGAACCCTTTAATAATATTTCATCTAAATATTTTTCATCATTTAGTAACTTCTTTATTTCTTTTGATATTGGATCAATCTTTTCAATCAGAATTTCTGATAATTTAACTTTAAATTCAGAAAAATTCTTTCCATCAAATTCAGCTATTGATTTTTCTAAGTTTTGATTTTTAAGACTTGAATAAATACCCAATAAATTTTCTGCTTCTGGTCTTTCTCGTAGGTTATTGATATCGCTCGGCATATGCATGGGGTCTGTTTTTGCTCTTTTTATCTTATTAGATATTTCTTCCTTTGTATCTGTGAGATTAATTCTACTTAAGTCTGAAGGGTCTGATTTGCTCATTTTTTTCATTCCATCCTTAAGGCTCATTATCCTAGAAAATTTTTTTTGTATTAATGGTTCAGGTACTTTTAAAAAATTAAGAGCATTAAAATCTTTATTAAATTTTTGAGCAATATCCCTACATAGTTCTAAATGTTGTTTTTGATCATCACCCACAGGAACGTGCGAGGCATCATACAGCAAAATATCTGCTGCCATTAAAACTGGATAGGAATAAAGACCGATGCTGGCATTTTCTTTATCCTTTCCAGCTTTTTCTTTAAATTGCGTCATTCTATTAAGCCACCCAATTCTTGAAACACAGCTTAAAATCCATGCAGCTTCCGAGTGAGCAGGAACCATTGACTGATTAAAAATAATACTACTACTGGGGTCTATTCCACTTGCTATAAAT
>Ga0307986_10001953_pt1 | contig 14846 bp, 15 predicted proteins | sample EllFjometageno82_FD_203170 | JGI IMG/M metagenome (GOLD analysis project Ga0307986, IMG submission 203170) | Marine microbial communities from Ellis Fjord, Antarctic Ocean - #82 | ecosystem: Environmental > Aquatic > Marine > Unclassified | place: Southern Ocean | collected 2014-10-09
GCTATTTCCTTTATCTTTTATTTTTGACCATTTAATAACTACTTTGTAGCTCTCATCTGATAATTTCTCTGCTTCTCTTAGTGTCTCATATAATTTTTCATATTCATTATAGTCAATTCCTAATTCTCCATCTTCATTATCTGTACAATGTTTAATTATTAAATAGTCTGGTCTTAATTTTTTTCCCAGCCTTGCAAGTGGCATTATTTGGTCTGCATCTTGTGGCATTAAAACCATTTGCATACCGATTGTTACATCAAGTTTTTTTCTTTTTTTAATTTCAACCATGTCAGAAATATTCTGGCAAACTCTATCAAATGACTTTTCTTTTACTCCCATAATTTCAGAATATCTTTTGCTTTCACCTGCCGAAAAATTTACTCTAAAATAAGTTAAATTTGGTAAAACTTCTTCTGCTTTTTCTTTTGTCATCACAAATGCATTTGATCCAACCGCCATAGATAATCCAAGCTCGTGGCCTTTTTGACAAGCTTCTGAAAAAACAGGAGATATTGTGCTCTCTCCGTCTGAAACTAAACTGATTCCTTTAACTCCTATTTCAGCACAGTCTTCTAAAAATTTAAAAATAATGTCTTTTGTTATAACTTTTCTGTCATTTTCTTGGAACATTGCATAACAAAATGAGCATGAATAATTGCAGGCTCTTGTTAATGCCATATCTATAGTGATCGGTGCTATTCGCTCACCTCTTTGCCATGCAGCGATTCTCTCCTTATGCCAATGAATTTTTGTTCCGTCTAAAATTAAATCTGTATGATCGTCCATCGCCATATAAGTATCTATACCTTATTTTTTGTTTAAGTTGCTAAATATTATTAAATCTTGCAAATTTTTTTTGAAATTAACCATATTTAAGATAGAAAAATTCTGCCTAATAAAATGAAGCTCATATTTGCTAGATATAACCTCTTTAATTAGACCTATATCTAACTTAGATTTATATAAAAATTGCTCTAATCCAAGAAAAATAAATCCGTCAACTTCTAGTTTGGAAGAAATTATTTTTCTGAATTGTAAATTATATGATTTAAACTCAACGTCTTCACCAAGTTCAAAAATTATTTTACCATTAATTTTTTTAACATAATCATGACAAAGAATTCTTTGCATCGGTTGACTTATAACTTTTCCTGCAGAAATATCTAACCAAGCATGGTATTTTTTCATTTAAATTTTTTTTCCTCTTTTTCAATAGCCAACTTTGTTACTGGTGATTTGCTAATGACTTTAAAATAATCAGGAAATCCTTTTGTGCCATAGGGAGTAAAGGTATTCTTGAATCTAAAATTTAAAGACCATCTTGTTTCCTTTTCTATATTTTTTGGAACACAGTGGATAAGCGCAGTCCAAAAAAGCAATGCCTGTCCATACTTGATTTTATTTTTTTTTGCATTTTTAAAAGCAAAAGAATAATATTTGTCCATAATTTTTTCTTTTTTTTCTTTTTTCATTGAAAGGTTATTGACAATATTTATTAATTTTGAAGTTTTTTCTTTGTTCATTATAAACATGTTTTTTGATTTATAGGTATTTTCTAGCGGTAGCCAAACAACTATTTCGTAGTCTGAATTTGGTGGAGCATCACGGTGAACAGTAATTTGACTCAAATCATTTGGTTCTTGTATTACTAAATTTGCATTTTTTTGTGTAACTATATCACTTCCAAATAATTCCTGTATAATATCAGAAAACATACTGTAGCCTTGTTCTGATGTTTTGTTTCTAGAATTCATTTTACTCATTAGTTTCATTCTAAATTCATTAATTCCAATTTTTTTTTCTAAATTATGAAAATTATTAAAAAAATTTTTTTTACTCGTACTTGTGGATATAATTTTTTTTGAATTTAAAAAAATGTCATTTTTTAATTGGTCTAATAATTTTAGATTTTTTATATCGTAAATAAAATATCCATCTTTTAAAAATTTTTTTATATAATTACTATTTTTTTGCATTTGATTTAAATTATTTCTTAAGAATGTTTATCTAATAAAAGCAAATAATCCTCAATATCATCGTAAGAACTAAGGTCATATAAATCTTTAAGTCTTTTATCAGTTCCAACAAAACCACCATAAGTTCTTAGAGGAGACAAAAGATCATTACCTATTATTCTTTTAATTTGGTTCAGTGGGCCGACTGTTATAGCTTCATAACCTAAAGCTCTTTCTTGAGAAGAAAAATCTGTTTCTGTAGAGGTAAATCTTGTAGTGAATGAAACTCTTTGATTTTTTGAACTATGGCCAGTAGTAGAGTGAAGTGTAAGAGCGTGCCAAATTAATAAATCTCCTTTCTTTAAATTATCTAGATTAACTGATTTGAATTTCAAGTTTTTATCGATAGTTCTTCCTTTAACAGGTAGTAACCCTTGCAAATTAGTCCCTGGATAAACTGTAATACTATTATGTTTATCGACATCAGTTAAAAGTAATTTAACAAATATTGTATTTGGGCTAGTACCTGTCCAAGCATCTACATGAGGGGTTTTCTTTAAAACTGGATTTTTATTAGTTGGAGAATTTATCCATAAAGAATTGTAGCCTAAAGCACAAATATCTGGTCCTAATAAATTTTTTAAAAAACTTATTAATTTTTTTGACCTAAGAAATTTTTTGTAAACTTGATTTTTCTCTATTAATCTAACAATTATAATACCCCAAAGTTCAAAATCTTTCTTGATTTTTCCCTGCTTACTTAAGGCAGTTAACTTATTAAAGTTGGAATTAAATATTTCAATAATTTCTTTTAAAGTTTTTGTTTCGATTGCATCATTGATAACAATATATCCATTATTTACGAATGATTTGATTGCATCATTGTTATCAAATTTATATTTTTTTTTATAATCAGTCATTTTTATAATTGTGGTGAGTTTTTAAGTCTCAATTTATTTTGATCAATAATTTCAGAGCTAAAAATTTCCAAAGTGTACTCCAGATTTTTTTTTAAAAAATTTTCTAAATCAAAAAATATTTTAGCCTTTGATATATTTTTATTATTAATTTTATCCAAATTTAAAACTATTCTGTATATATCTTCAAATTGTAATATTTCAAATTTAAAGTCAAGATTCATTAATTTCTTAAATTCTTCAATTTTTTGCGCAGCAATTTTTTTTCTTTCTTCTTTATTGTAGCTCTTCCATTTTACTGAGGTTTCTCTATAACATTTGTTTACATTTTCAAATTTTAACTGCGATTTTAAATAAACTTTATTAATAATTTTTTTCATAATTGAATACTCTATAAATAAAAACTGAGGCAATCTTATGCCCGATATATTATCATTTTTCAGAATTTCCTCATCAACTTTTAAAATTCCGTGGTCTCTTGCTTCTTGAAGATTCAAACCTTTAATTTTAGAAAAAAATATATCTAAATATTTTGTTAAAGAATTTATCTCTTTTTGAGAAAAAAAGCATTCTTCAATAGATAAATTTATTTTATTTATTCTAAAATAATAGTTAACATCATCTATCTTGTCTTCAATTTCTAAACTGCCACTGGTGTTTTTAATCTTTAAATCTTTTAAGTTTTTTATAAAAAAAACTAATTTTTTTTCACTTTGCTTAATATAATTTTCATCTTTTTCGACAGATTTTAATTTATTATCAAAATTAATATTTTTATTTTCTTCAAAGACATTAATATTATTATTTTGTACTTTTACTTTTTTATTTAATAAATGCGAGTTAATATTTTCTAAATCATCTTTATTAAAATTTTTAAAATCTAATGTTACAAGCATATTGTTTTTTTTAATTTTTAATGACTTAAATTCTCTCTCAAGAATAAAATCAATAATTTTATCTTCATCATTTAAATTTGATAAATCTAATTCAATTCTAAAGTCTTGATATTTTTGATCCTTTAAAGAAATTAATAAATTTATTAAACTTTTTGAGAAATTTTCACTCGGTACCCAATATTTTAAATACTCATCATTTTCATTATCACCAAATCCCCTTAACTTATTTAAAAGATTGTGATTGTATTCTTCATAAATCTTATTGTAATTTATAATTTGACTCATTTGCTTTGCTATTTAATTTTATTGCTAATGTATTCTGCTCTAGACAAAAGTGGGCTCATATCATCAATTACCCTTCCAAATTCTAATTTTGGGGCCACTCTTTGTTCGGGGCTTATTACTACATCGCAAATTATCGGTCGTTGAGACTTTAAAACATAATTAAGTTTTTCGTCTAGCTCATTATGATTTTTAATTTCAACAGAATCTATTCCATAAGATTTACCAACTTTTTGAAAGTCTGGTAATCCAAGTCCTGACGATTCATCTACACCGACGTAATTTGATCTCAGCCACGTTTCTTGGGTTTGTTTAATTAATCCATATCCACCATTGTTAATTATAAAAATTTTTATAGGTAAGTTTAGATTATAAATAGTTTGAAGTTCTTGAATGTTCATTTGCATTGATCCGTCACCTATAATTGCTATTACATTAGATTTTTTTTCTGCTAATTGTGCGCCAATTGATGCCGGAACAGAGTATCCCATAGGGGAGTGATTTAACGCTGTAAACATTTGTTGCTTATTTTTAAAGCTATAACCTTGATAGGTGTAGATTAGGTTGGCGCTGGCGTCGGGTATAATAATATCATTTTTTCGTGTTTTAGAAGAAAGCATATCCATAAAAACGTATGGGTCGATAAAATTTTTCGATAAATTAGAATTTTTTTTAATTATTGGGTATTTTTTTTTCCAAACATCTATTTGAATGAGCCATTTTTTTCTTTCATTATTTTTAATTTGCTTTTCTTTTAAATTAATTTTTAAAGCTTCTTTCATAAATAGTTTTAAATCAGTATTAAATTTTAAATCAATTTTTAATTTATTTGTTTTTTTAAATTCATTTTTATCTATGTCTACAACAATTTTTTTTGCTAATGGAGCAAATGCATCTGGTTGTGTTCCAGTAATTTGCGTGTTCAGCCTTGTTCCTAAACATAAAATTAGGTCGGCATTTTGAACCGCAAAATTTCCGTACCTTGTGGCTGCTACTCCAATTAATCCTATATTTTGATTATCAAGTTTTTCTTCGCTAAATATATCAACTGCAGCCCATGTTGGGCAAAAAGGTAAGTTGTTTTTTCTTAAAAAGTTTATGACTTCTTTTTTAGTATTAGATAAATTTACACCATGTCCTACTATTACTAACGGTCTTGAAGCGTCACTAATATATTTTTTAAGTTTTTTAAAGTCATTTTTAATTTTTACTGATATCTTATTTCTTTCTTTCGGTGGGTTATATGATTTTAATTTACTAGGGTTTATAAGTGTTCTTTGAATGTCATCTGGAAGATCGATTACTATAGGACCTGGTCTGCCGGAAGTTGCTATATAAACTGCTTTTTCTAGCTCGTATTTTATATCTTCAGCTTTAGTTATCATAGTTGCGTATTTGGTAAATGATTTAACCATGTTTACAACATCCATTTGTTGAAATCCTGCTTGTCTTATAATTTTACGGTCCTTCATTGCATCAGTTGTTACTGCGCCACTTATAGAAATTGTTGGTATTGAGTCGTAATAAGAGCACGCAATGCCCTGAAAAAGATTTAATATTCCTGGTCCACTTGTTGCAATACAAAAACCTATTTTATTTTTTACCCTAGCATAAGCATCAGCTGCTATTGCAGCCGCCTGCTCATTTTGAGAAGAAATATTTTCTAATTTCTTATTTCTATCAATACTATCGAGCAAATGAACGACACTACCTCCTTGGCCAACAAAAACATAAGAGGAGTATTTTGATATAAACTCAGCTACGTAGTCGCTGAGTTTTATTTTTTTATTCATAAAAATTATGTACCTTTTTTACTATATAACGAAGGTTATTCAAGGTTAAAAATTGATTAACGGGAAGAGTCAAAATGCTTTTAGCCTGTTTTTCTGTTTCAGTAAAATCACCTTTATTATAATTATACTTTTTGCAAACTGGTTGAAGATGTATTGGTTTTGGATAATGTATAGCGGTCATTATTCTATTCTTTTCTAAATATTTTTTTAGTTGATCTCTTTTTTTTACTTGAATTACAAATGTGTGGTAAGTATTAAACTCACATTCCTTCTCTCTTGGAATAAAAACATTTTTAGAATTTATATTTTTTAGATAAAAATTGGCATTAAATCTTCTTTTTTTAATAATTGAATCAAGGTTTTTTAATCTGTAATTAAGTATTGCAGCTTGTAAATTGTCCATTCTAGACACATGTCCAAAATGCTTAATTTTATTTCTATCATTCATTCCATGGTTTCTTAGATCTTTAATTTTATCATGGATATTTTTATTATTAGTCACTAAATACCCTGCATCTCCCATTGCATTTAAATTTTTTAATGGGTGTGCTGAAAAACAGCCAACACTACCAAAGGATCCAGAGGGTTTATTCATGTATTTAGATCCGATTGATTGTGCTCCATCTTCTATAACTGGAATATTATATTTTTTAGATATTTGCATAATTTTTTTCATATCAGATATTCTGCCCGTAAGATGAACAGGCATAATTGCTTTAGTTTTTTTTGTAATTGACTTAACAATTAGGTCGGGATTTATATTTTGATCAGGTAACACGTCTACAAATTTAGGCACAGCCCCTAGGTGTGCTATTGTTGCTGCTGAAGCAATAAATGAATTTGGCGTAGTTATAACTTCATCACCTCTTCGAACACCAAGCATATGGAGGCCAAGTGTAAGTGCATCTGTACCACTATTAAGTGCTATTGCGTATTTCGTTTTGCATATTTTTTTTATATTATTTTCAAATTTTTTTATCTCCTCTCCTCCAACCCAGTCACCTTTAGAAAGCGTTTTGTCAATCAACTTTAATAAATGTTTTTTTTCATTTGTCCATTGTTTACTTAAATCTACATAGGGAATTAAAGTGTTCATATTTTTAATGTTTATAAAAATTTCTTACAGTTTTTATAATATAATTTAATTGGTTTTTTTTTAAATGTTGATCGCATGGAAAGGTTATGATTTTTTTTGTATGTAAATCTGTGACTGGGAAATCACCTTTTTTATGTTTTAAAAATTTGAGACTTTCCTGAAGGTACATTGGCTTAGGATAATGAACCTTGGCTTCAATTCCTTTTTTTAAACAGTATGATAAAAGCTGGTCACGTTTTTCTGCAAAAACTATGTATAAATGATAAACAATTTTATAATTTTTTAATCTTGGTGGAATAGATATCTCCTTAATCTTTGATAGGTGTGAATCAAGGTATTTTGCATTTTTAATTCTAGCTTCAGCAATTTTTTTTGCTTTTGGCAAAAGCCAATTACCAACAACTGCTTGTATAGTATCTAATCTAGAATTATATCCTGGGACTTTAACTGTATCTCTATCAACTAAACCATGATTTCTTAATAGCAATAGTTTTTTGTAATATTTAAAATTACTAGTGGTAATTATTCCTCCATCTGACCATACATTTATATTTTTTAAAGGGTGTAAAGAAAATGCACCAAACTCCCCCCAAGTCCCTGCGTTTTTTTTATTAATAGCTCCCAAAATAGATTGACAAGCATCTTCCACCACTGGCAATTTAAATTTTTTTGAAATTTTTTTTATTTTTATCATGTCTGTCATATATCCAGTAAAATGAACTGGTACGATTGCTTTGGTTTTTCTAGTAATTTTTTTTTCAATTTGACTTACATTCATACAAAAAGAGTCATCACAATCGACAAAAACTGGTTTTGCGCCAAGTTCTTGAATTGCTCCAACAGTTGCAACAAAGGTATTTGCAGCTGTTATTATTTCATCACCGGCCTTTATACCTAGAGTTTTTAATGAAAGTTTAATTGCATCAGTTCCTGAATTGACACCGACTGCGTATTTTGTTCCAATTAATTTAGCAAATTTTTTTTCAAAGACTTGCAATGGTTTGCCTAAAGTAAAATCTCCAGTTTTTACAAAATTTTTTAAATTTTTCCACAAATCATCCGTATTAGAAAATTGTTCTGCTAAGTAAGAGTATCTAATTTTCATTTAGTCTAATTTAATTTGTTGCATTTTTTTTATATTAAAATAATTTTCTTTACTTAATGAGTCTGGTAAAAGACCTTTTTCTAAAGCATTTTTTATGTCTTGCACCGCATCTTGAACAGTAAATTTTGCTTTAAAACCTAGTTTATTTTCAATTTTTGTTGATGATATATGATAAGAACGATTATCGTCTGTTTTTTTATACTCTAATGTAACATCGGGACCTACAACATCTTTTACTAAATTAGCTATTTCTTTTACCTTCATATTCTCATAACCAACATTAAATATTTCACCAGAGACTTTTTCTATTGGAGCTTCAATGACCAACTCATAGGCTCTAATCATATCTTTAATATGAATATTTGGTCTAAGTTGATCTCCTCCAAAAATAGTAATGTTTCTTTTGTTAAAAGCTAAATTAGTTAAAATATTTACAACTAGATCTAGTCTTTGGCGCGTTGAATATCCACAAACAGTTGCAGGCCTAATAGTAATAGGAGTAAATTCTTCAGATTTATTTTTGTTAAGTATTTCTTCACAATCGGCTTTAAATTTTGAATATTCAGTTAGTGGCTCTAAAGACATTTTTTCATTTACATTTTTTTCGTCTTTTAACCCATAAACTGAAGATGAAGATGCGTAGATAAATCTTTTTACTTTATTTTTTTTTGAAATTTCTACTAGAGGAGTAAAGGCGTCTAAATTAATTGATTTACCTAATGTTGGATTTAATTCAAAACTAGGATCATTAGAAATACACGCTAAGTGAATAACCACATCATGACCAGGAATAATTTTTGTTAATAATTCTAAATTTCTAATATCACCTTTTACAATAGTTAAATTATCATTTTTTTCTAAAACTTCTTCGCCATATATCATTAAGTCTATTATTGTAACTTTATAGCCTTTTTTTAAAAGTGAAGGTGTTAAAACAGCACCAACATAACCCGCTCCTCCTGTTATTAAAATTTTTTTCATAAGATATATATTTTATTTAAGTAAATGAGATATAGCTTTAAGAACTTTAATCTTATTTAAAGCTAATTTATTTCCAATATTTTTTACTGACTGCGCTGCACCTAATGAGCTTATAAACATAGATAAATTTTTATCTAAATTGCATTTTAAACATAAGGCTATTAAAGATAGCATTGTGTCCCCTGCACCAACTTTATCAACAGCAGTTTTAGCAAAAGCTTCACAGTGGTTAAATTGTTTTTTCTTTTTATTATAAAGTAATGATCCAGTAACTCCTTGCGTAACTATAACGTTTTTTATATTTTGTTTCATAGAAAATTTTTTAATTAAAGGTTCAACGTGACTTTTTTTATCTCTCATTTCATGTCTTAACTCTTTCTCATTAACTATCAAGCAATCAATGTTTTTATACTTGCTCATGCTGTGGTAGCCAATATTTGCTGCATTTATTTGTGCGTTTAGAGCAACAAATTTTGAAAGTTTACAAATTAGTTTCGCACTTTTGTCAGAAATCAATCCATGACCATAGTCAGATATAACTACCAGGTCATGCTTTGGTATATTAGTTTTTAAAAGTTTATTAAATAATTGTTCATCTTTTTTATTTAAAAAATCATCATTTAAGCTATCAACTCCTATGATTTTATTAAAACTCAAAGAATCTAAATATCTTTTTTTAATTATTGTGGGTGAATTCGTTTTTTTAATAAATTTAAAGTCTATATTCTTTGGAAGATTTTTTTTAATTTCTTTTAAATGATCTTTTTTTTCACCCAGCATACTTAGAAGAGTTATTTTCTTACAAAAGGACGAAATATGTCTGCTAATTGCACCCGCTCCTCCAAGATATTTTTCAGTTTTAATATCCTTTAAAACTAAAACTGGTTCTTTACCTGATTTTCCTAAAGCTTCACAAAAAATGTATTGATCAATAATAGTTTCTCCTATTACCAATACTTTTATTTCTTTAAAATTTTCAATCAAATTTTTTATTTGATCAAATGAAAAACTTTTCTTCACTGTATTTAATGTTGATTTCCGATTGGAGAAATGGCCTTCTTCAAGATCATTGATTAATTTACTTGAACTAAATGTAATGTCAGAAGTAAAAATAGTTTTTCCACCCAATAATTTTACTGTCTTAACTTCATTTTTTATTTGTCCAGTGATGTCTCTCTTGTTGTCTTTATAATCTGGGCCCTTACAGTAGATATCAGGCTTAACTTCTTTAATAATATTAATTGCAGATGGGAAGGGGCTTAATACAACATAGTCCACAACTTCTAGAGCTTCAATCGCTTCTAGTCTTTGTTGTGTATTAAATGCAGGTCTATTAGGTCCTTTATTAACATATTCATCAGAAGTAACTGAAACAACTAATCTATCAGCATTTGATTTTGCTTCTTCAAAATATTTTATATGCCCTATATGAAGTAAGTCAAAAACGCCATGACATAAAGCTATTTTCTTGCTCTTGTCTTTTAGTTTTTGAATATTTTTTTTAAGATCTTCTATTGATATAATTTTTTTAGACATTTTGAATTTATAAATTTGTTAAAATTAATAATTAATATTAATTTGATATATAGATTAGTAATATTTAGAAACAGCAAATTTACCAACTTGCAGGTCTGCAAGATCTTGGTAGCTGAAGTTTTTTTCAAAATCTTTTTGATATATTCTTGGAGAGCCTCTATAATTAACTCTATTTTCCATATTCATTCTTTTGACTTCGATAAAACCTATTTTTTTTAAAAAACTATCGTAGTCCATTGCGTTAGCTCGCTCTGGTTTAAGCTTAACTTCATCTTTTTGCTTAGCGTTATCATTAATATAAAAATAAGAGCCTTTTTTCATAACGCGCGTTAAGTTAGAAAACAGCCATAAAATAGCCGAAACTGGTATTTCATTTAACATAAATGTAGCTGTGATTAGGTCGATAGAATTTGAAGGAACGTTCTTGAACATCCAGGATGGAACTATTGAAATCCCTGGCTTATCTTGAACTTTCTTTAGATGTTTTGAAATTTCATCCCAAGTTAAGCCAAATGTTTCAGCTTCAACGGCATCAAAAAAATTGAAATTACTTCCGTGCGTAATTTGACATTTTGCTGACAATAGTCTTTGGAAAATTCTTTGTATTCTAAACATGTGTGGCTGCGTTTCTATACCTACGTAATTCGCTTCAAATGCTTTTAAGCTATAAAGAGCGTGGGAGCCTAATCCTGGGCCAATATCTACATGGTTACAATTTTTTTTTAAATTTTTTGCAAAAGTTTTAATAAACGCATAATCTTGTGTTCTCATTAATGCTTGACCACTTGTTTCTTCTTCCCATTTTTTTTCGTCAAGAAAGGGGCCACAAAGCTTCCATGCATCAGTAATTACATTTTCAGAAAATTTTAAAACTTCATTAAAATCTTCGGTCTGAATCTCTTTTGGAGTTGGATATTTTTCATTATAATTTGCTATGTATTCTAGCAAAAGACCTGCATCTGTACCTTCTGCGGTCCATGGAGACATAGCCTCTTCTCTTGAATGAAATGGATCTCCTATTCTTAAAAGTTGACCTGTCTTCCATCCTTGGCTTAAACGAGCTCGTGCTCTTGAATTTATGATATCTTCCATAGAAATTAGTTATAATATTTTAATGTGTAATTCAAATGATTATTTTTTTAAATACTTAAACCAAGTTGCGGTGGCTTCTTCAATAGATTTTGGGGTCCAAACAGGAGCATCTTTCCATTGATCTATATTTGAAAGTAGCATCGATATACCTTCTTTGAGAGAAACTTTTGGTGACCAATTTAATAGTTCTTTAATCTTATTAATATCTGCCATTGACCTATCTGGCTCACCTGGTCTTTTAGGTACGTTGATCTGATTTGTACTTATAATATCTGCAATTTCATTTACAGATGTTTCTTTGCCACTTCCTAAATTAAAAATTTCACTTCCTTTAGCTTTTTCAGCAGCTTTTATCATTGCGTTAACTAAATCAAAAACATGAATGAAATCTCTTGTTTGCTTGCCATCACCAACTATTGTCAGGGGTTTGTTTGCAAGTTTTTGTGCTAAAAAAACTCCGAATACAGCTCCATAAGCTCCAGTAGTTCTAGATCTAGGACCATAAACATTAAAAAATCGCAATGAAACGTTTGGCATTTTATAAATTTTAGCCCAATGCATTACTATTTGTTCTCCTAAATTTTTAGTTAAAGCATAGGGGTACTGTGTATCAATTTTACAATTTTCATTAGTCGGATATTCTGTTGGAATACCGTAACAACTTGCTGAGGCTGCATATATAAATTTTTTAATTTTTGCATTTCTTGATGCTTCTAATACGTTTACAGTTCCTTGTACATTTGCCCTAAAATAATTATCAGGGCTTGTGATGCTCGGAACAATATCCGCAAGTCCTGCTAAATGAAAAACCCAGTCAACATCTTTAAAAAAATCTTCAATGTCTTTTAATTCTTTTGATATATCTAAATTTACAAATTCTATTTTTTTTATTATATGACTTAAATTTGATTTTTGACCAGTGCTTAAGTTATCTATAACTACAACTTGATGATTCAACTTTATTAATTGATCAACTAAATTACTACCAATAAAACCAGCTCCACCGGTTATTAAACACTTCATTTTAATTTAATTTTAGATAATTTTTGCATACACATATGCATTACAACTAATTGTAAATCTTCGCAAATTTGCATGTCATTTATTTTGAAATGAACGTTTTTGTTTGCTATTTGTAAACATTTTCCTCCATTAAACCCGACAACAGCGATTGTTCTCATCTTTAATTTATTTCCAATTTTTAAAGCATTAATAACATTTGCTGAATTTCCACTGCCAGATAAAACTATTAATAAGTCATTTTCATTTGCTTTAACCTTAATTTGTTCTGAATAAATATATTCATAACCCAAATCATTAGCTAAACACGTTATTATGGATGGGTTAGCACTAAGTGATTCTATTTTTAGACCTTTTTTATTTTTAATACCCGCCCCATAAATAAAATCATTAGCTATATGTGTGGCATTACCAGCACTACCTCCATTGCCGCAAATATAAATATTTCTATTATTTTTCCAAGATTTAAATATTTCTAAATACAAGTTGTTTACTTGTTTGGAAAAACTTGGAGCACTTAACGTTTTAAGAAGTTTTGATTTATATATTTCTATTAAGTTTTTCATGATAGATATTTATCAATATCTTTATACCAATTTTTTTTAAAATATATAGAAAGATCATCTACAATAAGATCATAAGATGGTTTTCCCATTATTAGCTTGTGATATTTTACTTTCCATTTTTTTAACTGTGATGTAGTAATTGCAAAACCCAGTTTCTTAGCTTTTGCAGTATTTTCGTTACTTCTACCCATAAAACGAGCTGTAAAAAGCTTTATCTTATAACCTTCTGAATAAAGTTTATTAATTTTTTTTATAGCTTTATTGTTTGGTTTTGCTTTTGAATATTGATTCCCCTTAGTAATACATACTACATTATCGATATCGAAGCAGATAATTTTTTTATATTTAATCATAGCTCCGCACTTTGCATTCTTTTAATTTAGAAAATATGCTCATATTAAAAATATTAAATAGGTCTATATAGACAGTCTTTATTTTTTGGAATTGTTGTGCTTATATTGTTAACTAAAACTTTTAAATAATTTTTTTGATTATCAATAATCTGAAAGATCATGTTGGCAAAAGGACCGCTAACAAATATTCCTTTTTTAAAATTTTCAAAATTAAAAAAACCTTGAGTTATAAAACCATTTTTGTCAGTATTTTTTTTGCAATTCTTAATAAACTCATTTATTTCTGATTGATAATATTTGGAATTATCTATTAAGAGTTTTAAGCCAACAAAATTTTTAATCACTTGTAGAATTTTTTTATCTTCAAATTTTTTGTGGTTGATTAGAATATAGTCACCAAGTATATCATTACTTGTTAATTGAATTTTATTTTTTATTATTTTTTGTATTTGAATTCTAGGAGAAAATTCATCGGGTGTTATTCCTAGTTTTTTTTTAAACTCCTCTTTTAATAAATTGAATTGTTTTTTTTTATATTTAATTACTAACCACATATGTTTTATTCTTCAATTTCATTCTTTAATTCATCATACTCTTCCATTTTTCTTTTCATAAAGCTGATTGTGAGTTTAGTTTTTTTAGCAATACCTTTGGGTGTAAGCGCATACATATAATTTACTTTATTAGGATTATTTTTGAAGTTTTCAATTTTGACTAAACCTTTTATCTGTAATGCTTTTAAACAGTAGTTTAATTTTCCAAGACTAAATCCAAGTTCTACGGCTAACTCTCGCTGAGAAGAGTCTGGACTTTTTTTTATTTTTCTCAATACGTTAAAATGATCTTGATTATCTTCCATAATGTTCAATCATTATACAGTATACGTTCAATAATTGAACAAAAAAATAAAACCCTTATACAGATGTGCTAGATATGAAGTTAGAACCACTATATGTAGATCTTTAACAATAGAAAAAGGCCAACAAACTAATGTTGGCCTTTTAATCTTCTAATGTAAAATAATATCAACTTTTCTTTTTAATTATGGTGTTTTCTTGTTACTGAAAAGTATTTTTCAGTGCATAAATCAAGCCAATTGAGCTATTAGTACCGGTCAGCTGCACGCGTTGCCGCGCTTCCACATCCGGCCTATCAACGTAGTGGTCTACTACGGCTCTATAGGAAGAACTAGTTTTGAGGTAAGTTTCCCACTTAGATGCTTTCAGCGGTTATCTTTTCCATACTTAGCTACCC
>Ga0307986_10001954_pt1 | contig 14845 bp, 11 predicted proteins | sample EllFjometageno82_FD_203170 | JGI IMG/M metagenome (GOLD analysis project Ga0307986, IMG submission 203170) | Marine microbial communities from Ellis Fjord, Antarctic Ocean - #82 | ecosystem: Environmental > Aquatic > Marine > Unclassified | place: Southern Ocean | collected 2014-10-09
TATTAGTGTCGGATTTCACGAGAACAATGAATGTGATTTTGGAGGAATTACTAGAAAATAAAAATATATTAATATATTATAAAATGATGAAAATGTTACTTGTAGTTTTTTTGCTAGCAAATGCTCTGTTCTGGGGACTAGCCACGCATTCCCAACATTGCGCCGTGGCCTCCTTATTCAGTGTGCCTTGCCCACCACACATCGTCCACTTGATGTCTAGTCTCGCTTTTTTTGGCGCGGCTGTATACGCTCAACAGAAGGGACACTTTGACAAAATGCACTAATTTTTTATTTTCTTATTAATATAATAATATATTAACAATGGGTCGCGGAAAAACTAAACGAAAATTGAAAAATAAGAAAAAGTCAATACAAAACCCTATGGATATAAATGTATTAACTTACAATGTGTGTTGGGAGTGTATGACTGGAACGGCTGCTCCGACAAAAGCAAAAGACTATGGTAAAAAATGTGGTTTGCAAAGGGCGAATAAATGTCGTTCAAATGTTATAGATATCTGTTCATCCAATCCATACTCTTTTATCGCGCTACAAGAAGCAGAACTAGACCTAGCAGACAGTATAATCAACGAGTTAAAAAATAAGGGGCACGGTAATTATTCAAAAGCCTTTAAAGTCATGGGCATATCTAAGGCTATAATTATTTATAACTCAAGTGTATTTAAAAAATCTAGCAAACAAGAGTATGGTAATATAGTAGAAAGAGGAAGACCTTATTTAATCCAAGGTTTTATTCATAAAAAAACGGAAGAATCGGTAATAGTGTGTTCATTTCACGGTCCACACTTAAAAGAAAACTGGGTAAATGACTACGTTAAAATAGCTTTAAAATTAAAAGAACGCAATGATAAATTGATTATTATGGGTGATTTTAATCGCGAAATAAGACAAAATATTACTGTCAGTGGTCGTAAATTAAAAGTATTAAATAAAGGAAAAATAAAAACAGCTTGGAATTTAAATGGTAAAGCCGAAAATTATACAAAAGCGGTAGACAATATCATTGTTTCAAGTGGTGTTAAAGTAATCTTTGGACCGGAAACAGTTGGAGACAAACAGAATGTCTTATTACCAAGAAACACACGAAAAAAATATACAAGTATGGCCAGTGATCACAAACCACTTGCTGCTATTTTAAGTTTTTAAGTTTTTAATTAGACAAGGCTACTACTTTTTTCTAAATATATAAATAAATATATATATTTATATAAATGAGCCATGAAGTTCCTACATTAATTTATACTATTCAAGAAGCGATTAAAATAGCCCACGATAGCATTGCAGAATTGGTGCGTCAACCTCGTAGTGGAGAGCCGCAACGAATAGGCGTTCGACGGTCCGGCACCGCCAATAATGTTTTAATGTATACCTGTAAATTTGGGGAAGTGGATGTGAATTATGCAGTTAGAATTGGTAAAGATACTGCTTTAAAGATTAAAACAGGTTGGTTTCAAAAGGAATATGCTGCATTACCTACGTTGTCAGTATCTAAAAAGCCTGAGAATTTGGTTGAAGAAATTCAGCAAAGTGAAACTAATTGGAAGGAAGCCAATAAACAAGAATTATCACCAATGTTATATTTTTATGGATATATACGGGACGAAGCACAAAAAGATACTTTACGATTGTGTACGATTAGTGAAGCATTTAATATGGATTTGGATAGTTTTATGAAAAACTACGAGTTTGATGAAAGTTGGGGTCCCGAAATTTCACGCCAGATATATGAATTATTTGATAAAATGACACAATCAATGTATATGATTTGTTTTGATATTAAACCGCAGAACACAGTTATTAACTTTGATATAGATACTTCTGGAAGACCTGGGAATTTTAGTATAAAACTTATTGATTGGGATGCGGACTGGTGTCAAAACAAAAAAGCCTTGTTCACGCGAGGAGGAACAGGGGAAGTTGCTGATAAAATCGCTGGTGATGCTAATAGACTAGCCGCACTACATTGTATGGTAATGGTTATGGCAAATTTCTTTTTATTTTTTTACAACAATAATATTTTTCATCAATATATGAGGGGATTTGATGAATTAAATAAACGTGAAGCCAGGCTCTTTACTAATGGAATGGAAAGTCTATTTGCTGAGCGCTCAACACATTTTAAAGAAATGGCACGTCACTATTTTTTTATAGAGACAGATATATTTAATGAATTGTATAAGAGATCACTATGTAAAAATAGAGAAGAATATGACTTCCGACAATGGTTAAAGAAAATCAAATTGCGTAAGCACGGTGACGCGCTACTCGCCGTCGGTATCGGCGTAGGCGGCGTCGGAAGTGACGCGCTCCGTGCGCTAAGTGGATTGAGTGTAGAGGCTTTCGCATCAACCGGGCTAGCAGAAGCGGAAATTGCTCACTTCTTACAGCAGGCGTTTGAAGACAGTAAACCCGACGAGGCGTTAGATTATGCTGACTTCGACATCGACATTGGGGGTGGTAAAAAGAAAAGGAAAACTAGACGTAACACTAGTCGTAAAAATAAAAAACGTAAAACTAAAAAGAAAAGACGTAAAAATAAAAAGAAAAGGCGTAAAACTAAAAAGAAAACAAAACGTTAATTAGACATACCTAGTTGGCTGGCGAAGTCTTTACCGGATGTGCGCATGAAATTAATTGCTTCAAGTATAGATTGTTCAGTTAAACCTACTGTTTTTTTTGGATTAAGTTGCTTATACAAAATAAGTAAATCTAAAATCTGTTCAAATTGTGGTTGTTCTATTCGTTCAAACATTTATATTGTATTGTATTTTTTCTTTATATATAAATGGCGATTAGACGGAGAACTAGATGCAGCTTAATCAACTGCAAATGATTAAAAGATACCGGATCAGTTGGTAGATTTATAAATACATGGCTGCTGTGCTGTCGCTATTATTTTCTTTTTCTTTAAAAAAGTTATACGTTTTTTCAATGTCTTCACCTGTCAAATGCTTTTTCTGAAAGTTGTCTTCATTTATAACCCTTCTTGTGTGATTTATTTTTGCAAAGTGGAACATCTTTTCCATGTCTCCACCATTTTCTTTGAACTTTAAGTTTTCTGGTAACTCGAAGTCTTCGTGGGTCCAGTTTTTTTCTTTACACATTAGTGAAAAAATATCTTTTAATTCTGTATTGGTATACTTCTCCAATGTAAACTTATAGGGAAAACGACGTTCAAGACCTTCATTTCGGGAAAAGAAGGAGTCTTTTAAAGCGTCTTCGTATCCAGCTATTATACAAATAAACTGGTCTTTATTTTCGCTTAATGCTTGATTAAGCGCATCCAAACATTCCTTAGAATAAGTATCTTTATCACTACTATTTCCTAATTGATATGCTTCGTCTATAAAGAGAACTCCACCTTTGGCTTTTTCAAGTATTTGTGAAGTTCTATCTGTTGTCTGTCCTAAAAAAGGTCCAATTAAGTCATTGCGTTTAACTTTAACAATGTGCCCTTTTTCTAAATATCCAAGACCGGAATACAACTCAGCCATTATTTCAGCTACTTTTGTTTTACCGACACCGGGTGGTCCCTGTAAAACAGTATGTAGAAGGTCTCCTTTTTCATGATACAATAGCAAATATGCTATTAGATTAAATATTTCTTTTTTCAATCCGTCTAACCCAACAATTTTATTTAATTTTTCTAATGGTTTCTTAATTTTCCGAAGCTTATAATGGTCTAGAATAAACTTATCTCTTTGATAAGACTTAGCAAATCTAAGTAATGATTTGATGTCAGTTAGTTCAAACGGCGGTGCTTTGGGAATATAACTAATTGGCTTCTGTGGTCTATTTGACTTATTTGACTTGTTTGACTTATTTGACGTATTTAACAAGGCTCTTTTGTTTCCGGGGAATTTATCAGGTATAGTAATAATAACTTGATAATCGGTTTCTTTCATCTTATGAGGTAATATATTGGTAGTCTTAAATGTTTTTTTTAAAAATTGAAAAATGATTTAAGAAAATAAATAGAAATAATTGTAATGGATACAAAACAATTAAATCAAATTGATCCCTGGAAGTGTATAGACCTCTATTTTAAAGATAAGTTTAGACTTTCCGAACATCAGACGCAATCGTATGATGATTTTATTGAAAACAAAATTCCAGATATTATTAGCCAATTCTTTCCAATGAAAGAATTCTTTGTTGAAGGTATTGAATTACCTGGTTCTGATAAAAAAAGTAAATTTACTATTCATATCGATATGAAAAATCCACAGATATCTAAACCATTTATTCACGAAAACAATGGTAAAACTAAACTAATGTTTCCAAGTGAAGCAAGAATGAGAAACTTTACGTATTCTTCTACTCTTTATGTAGACATACACATTGATACTTATATCGACCAGAACGATGAAATTATCCAACTACAACCAAGAGTCCTCGAGAAAATTAATATTGGTAAAATCCCGGTTATGGTAAGAAGTAAATACTGCGTTTTAGACACCCATAAACATATTGCGCCAAAAAAGCTAGGCGAATGTAAGTATGATATCGGCGGTTACTTTATCATTAATGGTAATGAAAAAGTATTGGTTAGCCAAGAAAAAATAGCGGATAATATCCCACTTGTCTTTAAAAACAATAAGAATACTTCTAAATATTCTCATATGTGCGAAATTAGAAGCGTGGAAGACAATAGTTATAATATGTCAAAAACAATTAGTATGAGAATTGTTGAACAGGAGAGAGACCATGAAGGCGGTAGAATATATATTTCATTGCCACACGTAAGACACGATATTCCTATATTCGTTCTATTCAGAGCTATTGGCGCGGATAGTGATAAGGATATTATTGAATATATTTTAGGAGACTATTCTAAATTTGTGGAGGACCCTGTCAGTATTCAAATGCTGGGCATACTAAAAAAATCAATGGAAGAATCTACTGAAATTAATACCGAGGGTCTCGCTCAAAATTATATTTGTAAGTATGTCAATATTACTAGTTATTCACAGGACGAAACGGCCGAAGCCCAGAAAAAAATAGCTTATCTCAAAAAAATATTAGATACAGAATACCTACCTCACCTAGGCAAGGATAAAAAGAAAAGACTATTCTATACTGGATTTATGGTCAAAAAACTACTATTGTGTTATATAGAAAAAGTGCCATTGGATGACCGTGATAATTACTGCAATAAACGAGTTGAAACACCTGGTATTTTGCTAGCAAATCTTTTCAGACAGTGCTTTTCAAAACTTTGTAAAGAAATAAGAGCCTCGGTTATTAAAGAAATTAACAGCGGTTCCTGGAAGGCAACAAATAATTACAGCGATATTATTAATTACACGAATATCTACAAAATAATTAAAAGCTCTACACTCGAAACAGCTATTAAAAGCGGCTTGGCAACCGGTAACTGGGGTCTTAAAGCAACAAATAATAGACAGGGTATTTCACAGGTTATTAGTCGTCTAACATATCCTTCTTATCTGTCCCATATTAGAAGAGTTTCAACACCAACTTCAAAAGACTGTGGCAAACTTATCCCACCCAGAAAGCTACACGGGACGCAATGGGGTTATGTTTGCCCAACGGAGACACCGGAAGGGCAATCAGTAGGTGTTGTTAAAAATATAGCCATGACTTGTAAAATTACACAGCATTCTAATTCTGATAATGTAAGAAATATTATTGAATCAAACCCTCTGTTTATAAGCTTTGATAACGTTAATTCGAGTAATATTGAAGAAACAAAAGTATTCTTAAATGGTGATTGGATGGGTATCACACAGAAATGTTTGGATTTGTATAAAATATTGCGTAAGCATAAATCTAGTGGAAGTATTAATATTTATTCAAGTATTTCATACAATCTCATTCTAAATGAAATGTATATCTTTACGGACGCTGGAAGATGTACCAGACCTCTATTTACTGTAACAGACGACAGTCATAATATTACACCCGAGATATATTCTAAGCTAAAAAATGGTGAATATTCGTGGAATAACCTTGTAGCCAATCTAAATATTAATACTACGCCTACAAACTATGGACAGGCGCCTGTTGCTGTCACTGCTGCTGCTGCTGCCGACTATCACCCTGTGGTTGAATTTATGGATGTTCACGAAGTGTGTAATAGTTTGATTTCAATGGATATCAATAATATAAAGGATGGGTCAACTCATTGTGAAATGCACCCGTCCATGATCCTCGGTGTTCTAGCAAGTTGTATTCCATTTTCACACCACAATCAGTCCCCAAGAAATACCTATCAAAGTGCTATGGGTAAACAGGCTATGGGCGTTTATGCTACAAATTATACCACCAGACTGGATACCTTCTCACATATCCTATACTACCCACAGAAAGCTCTGTGTTCAACTAAGGTCATGGACTATATTCATCTAAATGAAATGCCCAACGGTATGAATGTCACGGTTGCAATTGCTACCTACACCGGTTATAATCAGGAAGATTCTATTTTAATGAATAAATCGTCCATTGACCGAGGTTTATTTAGATCGGTATACTACCGAACATACAGGGCTGAGGAACAGAAGAACCAGTCAACCGGAGAAGAAGAACGTTTCCGGAAACCAAATAAGGATAATACCATTTATATGAAACCAGTTGATTATTCCAATGTCGGTGATAATGGATTTGTGAAAGAAAATTCTAAACTAGAATCGGGAGATATAGTTATTGGTAAAGTCCTACCAATTAAGAAAGACGGAAAACCGGTTTATAAGGATAGTTCAGTTTCTATTAAAAACAACGAGGACGGATTTGTAGATAAAAATTATATAAATATTAATGGCGACGGCTATAACTTTGCTAAGGTAAGAATGAGAAGTGAACGGATCCCGATGATAGGTGACAAGTTTTCGTCTAGACACGGACAAAAAGGAACAGTAGGTAACATTTACAGGCAGGAAGAAATGCCTTTTACAAAAGACGGTATCGTGCCGGATATTATTATTAATCCACACGCTATTCCTAGCCGCATGACCATTGCGCAGTTGATGGAATGTATATTTGGAAAAGCCTGTTGCGAGTACGGATATTTTGGAAATGCGAATGTATTTAATAAAGTAAAAGCGGAAGACATTGGTAAAATATTAACTGAGTGTGGCATGGACGCCTATGGCAATGAAGTCTTGTATAATGGTATGACAGGTGAGCAAATGCAGACAAATATCTTTATGGGTCCTACTTTCTATCAAAGACTAAAACATATGGTTGTTGATAAGATACATTCTAGATCGAGTGGTCCGGTTATGCTAATGACCAGACAACCAGCCGAAGGCAGAAGTAGAGACGGTGGTCTCCGTTTTGGAGAAATGGAGCGGGATTGTATGATAGCACACGGTGCTTCCTCTTTTCTCAAAGAACGAATGCTAGATGTCAGCGATAAATATACAATGTATACATGTAAATACTGTGGTATACCGGCCATTGTTAATCCTAGTAAGGGTATTTATGAATGCCGTAAATGTGAGAACTATTCTAATTTCAGCCAGGTAACAATTCCTTATGCTTGCAAGCTGCTTTTCCAAGAATTAATGTCTATGAGTATTACACCTCGGTTAATTACACAATAAAATATATTAAAGAAATATTATATAGTATCTAAAAATGACCGAAATAAATTATTCAAATTATCTTTTTTACATTCAAACGATTCAATCTAGTGAATTTAGAATTCTAATCGAAGCCTTAAAAGAAATTTTAACAGATGCTAATTTTGAGTTCCATCCTAAAACGGAGGAGAGCCCCGCAGGTATTAAACTATTAGCTGTGGATCAAACCCATACTGTATTAGTTCACTTACATTTATTTGACTTTCAGAAATTTCATTGTGAGAAAAAGATGACTGTTGGATTAAATATGCTTAACTTATTTAAATTAATTAAAACAATGAATAATAGCGACCATTTAACATTGTATATTGAAAAAGATAATATTAACCAGCTTTGCATAGTTATTGAAAACGGTGAGAAAGCAAGTAAAACCGTTTATCGTTTAAATATCCTAGATTTACCAGAAGAAAACATTGATATTCCGGATGTAGAATTTAATTCAGTAATAACTATGCCTAGTGGGGACTTCCAGAAATACATTAGGGATATGCATAATTTAGCTAACAATGTAGAAATAAAGAGTGCTTCTGAAATGCTTTATTTATCTTGTAAAGGTGATTTCGCCGAACAACAGACTATTCTAGGAAAAGCGCAACATGGTATGAATTTTACCAAATCCGATAAAAATATAGTTCAAGGTGTTTTCGCTTTAAAACATTTGTTTTTATTCACGAAATGTACAAATCTTTGCAATAATATAGAAATGTATCTTAAAAATGATTATCCTTTAATCGTTAAATACACCGTAGGATCGTTAGGTGAAATTAAACTGTGTTTAGCCCCGATTCAGTGTTCTTAATGCCGGTGGCTTTTATACTGGGAAGCCCCTTTATTAAACTCTTTTCCTAACTCTTCTAATTTTAAAGAAAAATTAGATTTATCGGCTTTAACACCTGTCCAAATCTTTAGAATATAGTATCCTTTCTTAGGGGCTACCGAAATTCCAAATATTGGCATATCCTCCGTGAAAATGTTATTAGTAATAAATAGAATATTTATCTTATACCAAATTTCCTGTATTCTACTATCTTCTATTTTAAAAGACCACGTGCCACCATCTTTATTTTTGGGATGTTCCCAAATAGGATCAACGCCCTCTATCATTAAAAAAAACATGGCGTTTGGAAATATTTTATATTCGACGGATTTTAATATGTTAGTAAGGTCTACCAGATTATCAACCGACATGATTTTTTTATAACTAGATATATCCCATTTAGTATTATTAACACCGTGAAACCAAAGGTCTAATTTTTTATCTAGGTCCGTCATTTTTATAAATCTATATTTAATACTTTATATCTTTTTTTTTCTAACCAAAGTATATAATATGGAAATTACAAAGAATATGTATTACGCGGTCATAATATCAATTTATGCTGCCTGCTTATATTTAGGACAAAAGAATATGTACTTCTGCGGTGGAGTATCATCCCTGGCAGTTGCGGCCATTTTATTCGTTGTGCCAGCAACAGCCACAGAATCATTCCACGATTTTGACGACCAAGGTGCGCCATACAATGACCCAGAATCTATGGGAGAATATGATAATACAATGTTAGTAAAACCCGGTCAGCCTTATTTAAAACAGAATAACAAATCTCTATTAAATCCAGATCAGACTTATACTCTTCAAGGAACACCAACTGGTTTAGAAGACAGCCTTACCTCCCAGGACCCAACTACAAATTACGCAACTGTTGACGGTACTGACGGAACACCTAAGAGTATGTTTGTATTTGCTTATAATCAGTCGTCGCCTGAATGCTGCCCGTCAACCTACACTACCAGTAGTGGCTGCGTTTGCACAACCGACCAGCAGAGAGAATTTATTAGCGGTAGAGGCGGAAATAACGAAGCCCCTAGTTTATTTTAAATATTTTCTAACCTATTAATAGAATGAGTTGTTCCCCCTTAGGAGACGCAGATAATTTTTCATGCTTTATGTTAAATGATTTAAAACATATAGCAAGCGAACTAAATAAATCAGGTGTATTTGTTCCTGACACAGATGACAAGAAAATACTACATAATTATATTTCTATCCATATGGAACAATCTGGTCAATGTAAGGAAGAAAGCTGTTGGGTCTCCACAAAGTCAGCTACTAAATTTAAAGACCGGTTCGTTCCTATCATGCCTGATAAATGGCGTGAAAAACCCGGCATGTGGTTAAATACCAGTGATATAGATAAAGTATTAAAACAGTACTCAAAAGCCAATGACGATTTTTACTATTACGGGGCAGTTCCAATTGATTTCGATTTAGAAGAGGATAATAATTGCTTAGTTTCGAATATATGTAAAATATCTCTTACTAAACATTATAAGAATGGTATTAAGAAAATAGGTATAGTTTATAATACAGACCCAAGCACCAAAGAAGGAGAACATTGGATATCAAGTATTATAGACCTTGAAGGTATTAATAGAAATAAACTTTTAAATAAAAACGTTGAAAACGTTGAAAACGTTAAACGAAGTAAAGAAAGAAAAAAGCTAGAAAAGATAGAAGACGAAACAATATATGGAATGTATTTTTTTGATAGTGTTTCTGACCCAGCCCCTAAGCAGGTTAAAAAACTATACAAACGCTTAAAAACCCAGGCAAATGATTTGGGGAAAAATCTCCATTTCTTTCAAAATGATGTTCCACATCAATTAGGAAACAATGAATGTGGTATTTACAGCATTTACTTTATTCATAATATGTTAAAAGGACGAGGATTTTTTGATATTGTTGAAGATATCAAACGGGATAAAGACATGCACGAATACAGAAAAGTTTACTTTAGAGCTAAAAGTGAAAGCGAATTAAAAACTAAAAAAACTAAAAAACGGAAAAAGCAAAAGAAAAAAAGAAATAAAAAGTCCAAGAAGAAGTCAAAACGGTCCAAGAAGAAGTCAAAACGGTCTAATAAGAAGTCAAAACGGTCTAATAAGAAGTCAAAACGGTCCAAGAAGAAAGTCTAATAGTTATACTTTTATTACCTTTTTGTTCTTGTATAAGTAAGATTTTACACCAGGACTGTTCTCATTAAATCCGGCGTCCTCAAATTCGGGCCAATAATACATTCTATTTATTTTTTTTCTTCCTGATAGTTCATTACTTAAATCAGCGGTAGCAAAATATTCTTTTTTATTTGAATAACAAAACACTTTGTATCCTACAATAAAGTCTTTTTCATTATATTTTAATAAGTCGGTGTAATTTAATTTATCTGATTCCTGTAATTCTTCTGTGGGTAAAGCTATAACATTACCGAAGCATTTTAATCCATCGGGTGGTTCATTTAAGCAATTGTTATCTTCTAATAAAACCCTGCCAGAACTATACGCTAAGACCGCGTCCGGATCTCCTAGATCACTGGTTTTTATATTTTTTTTATTACCAACATTGTAGAATAATAAATAATTCTCTGACTTGGTGTCATTTGTTGAGGCCATTGTAAAATAATTTCCCTTTTGAACACCTCTAACTTTAACTTGTTTAGGATTCATTAGACCTAATTTACCACTGGATATACCTGGAAAATAAAGGTCTTCCGTTGCCATTTCTTTCGGAAATTCCAAGCAAGTTATTCCTTTTATTTTACCAGCGTGTTGCTTACAATCAATAGCAGCTTCTATTAGAATATCTTTACATTGTTCTGTTATTTTATATTTAGTTTCCATTATAGAAAGTAAGTATTGATCCATAGTCTGATGATTATCAGCCATTTTAAGTTTGGTTATACGAACTGATAATTTTTTTCTTTCTTCCATCGAAATACTTTCAGCATTTAGAAAGCCGGCTGTTTTTTCATCTGGAATAGTGCTGATATACATGAAAATACTAACATTTCTTTGAGACTTTGGTAGACTTTCGTGTGAGCCTTTTCTAATAGCTCTACCAATAACCTGTTCCATTCTTGTGAAATTCCAATGAGGTTCAATAATATGAACATCTCTAACATTCTCTAATGAAATACCCTGGGCACCCGCTTCTGATATTAACATTACCATAATATCTGGATTTCTATTAAATTCATCAATATTTCTTTGTTTGTCTGCTTTTGATTCATCGCCAGTAACTCTTCTAAATTCTATATTGGCAGCTGTTAACATTACTTCTATATTATTTAGTCCACCGTTCTGAATAAATGTTGAATAAACTAAGCACTTGTGTTTACGAGAAGTTATATTATGCATTAAATTATAAAATTTAGGTGAATATTCTTTTAATAATTCAGGATTCTGTAAAATATGATTAATATTATGGTCTTCATCGTTTACAATCGTTCCTAGTATTCTACTTCTAATATGATAACTATTATCCTGTTTACTTTCAGCTTTATTAGATTCATAATTATAAATAACTTTACCATTTCTAGACATCTTAACCTTGTCTTTTTCCTTTTGTCTTTCTTCGTCATATTTATCAAACTGAGTATATGTCATTGGACAACCGACGACATTTATAAATTCAAGTGTTTTATATTTTTCATAACCTTCTAATCTGTATTCCGGACCTAATACCTTATTCTTTGTTGCCATATCTTCTGATGCTTGTTTATCACTACTTGGGTAATAGGAGACACACCCAGCACACATTCTTAATAAAAGATTTCTTCTGTCTGGTCTAATATTATAATCCGGGTCTACAAAGGTATCCAGAAAATTATCATTATTGGTGCAGTCTATTAATTCTCCTTCATTGTCTATAATAGTGAAAGCCGAGATTTCCTTGTAGAAATCTGATTGTGCTTTTTTCATAGCTGGTTTTAGTAATTCATGTATTTGATCTTTGGTAGGATTTATTTGACCCACTTTCTTTTTCTGGCGCGACGATTTACTTTTGCTTTTACTGGACTTACTAGAACTAGAACTAGAACTAGAACTAGATAAATCTAAATCCTTAGGTTTTCCTAATATAGCGGCGCTATATATTTCCTGTAGTTTATCATAAATATTAAATATAAACTTCTCTTCTGGGTCAGAATTATCACCCTGTACTGTTTTTACGACACCGCCATATCCTATTACTGAAACAAAGTTAGGTATATTCTTAACAATCGAAAGAAGAATGGTTCCATCTCTGGTTTTTTGGAGCAAAAACTGTTTTACGGGGCTAGAATTTGTGAAAAACGCTTTAATATTGATACTAAAATCTAAGAATTCTTCTTCTGATAATAGGGGCATATCAAAAGTATATACTTTCTGATTACCCTTTAACATATTAATTAAAACAGCCATCTCATTCGGTCTATTAACAATGGGTGTCGCTGATAAACAGACCAACTTACACGATTCAGCCGCCATTATCCAGTTGTAAACCATCATTGCGCCTTTTTGTTCTTCCTTACTAGATAGTTTATTAACAATATTACTTATAAAACCGTGGACTTCATCGATTATAATTACTTTTTTATTAAAGGGTGTTCCGAAACTAGCCGCGTCCCTTACTAAACTGTGATATAGTTTATCACTTGGGACTATCCCCTTATATTTACCGTCTATCTTTGTAAAGTCTCTAAAAGGACTATATCCCATAAAATGATATTTAGCTTCTATCATTCTAGTTATTTGCTCATTTAGATACAGTTTTTTCTTTTCACTTGGTAATTTATCATACAAGGCACCACCTTTGTCTTCTATAAAAATAAATGCCGATTTCTTAGAATCTTTGTGTTCAAAAACCTTCTTATGAAGATTTTTTAGATATCTTGAATCAATGCTGTAATTCTCTGCATACAATTGTTGTGTATCTTCGTCTAATTTATCCCATTTAATTAGTTTCCATTTAGTTTTGTCATTCTTATAGATTCTAAACATCATGTCTCCGAATCTTTTAATTTCTTCTTTAAAATTACTTTCTAAGGAAGCTGGAAGTATTGTTATTATTTCCCAGTCACTTCCTGCTCCTTCAACCGCGGTAATAGCCGTTGCTGTTTTACCAGTTCCTAGACCATGAAAAACCAATGCCCCTCTGAATGGAGTATCGGTATTAATATATTCTCTTAGAAGTTCTTGATATACTTTTTTTAGGTGATCCTTCCCGGATCTAGACTGAACTAATCTTTTGTAGAATTCTTGATTAAACCAAGCATTAAACGCCTTTCTTTCTGGTAAGATGTATTCTTCCATTCTACTAATATTATAGATTAAAATATTATAGATATTTTAATATAAAAATTATTTTAAATTATTGGAGCCGCCGCATGACCGATGTGTCCGCAGTACAAGCACGGTGCCTTATCGAGAAAGTGGTGGTGGTTGCATATGTCGCACATTGGCGCTATCGGCACACCTTGTCGATCGGCGGCTGGATGCGCGGCAATATCAAATGGGAAGTTCGTCTTGACATAATCAATAACAGCGGCCGTGTCATAAGTGTAAGCCTGCTCTATTAACTTAGCCATTTTTGACGGCCTCCAATTCGCTATCTGACAGAGTGCGCATACGTAGGGGAGCATTATTAAAATTGACTCATGGTCGACAAGTTCCAGCCAGTTGCTCTCAGGTCCAATACTGGCGCCGAAAAAAAAATAGGGATAATTAACAAATGCCTCAGCCAGCCTCTTCAACTTGGCCTTGGCCTTCGCCTTGCCGCCCTCCTCTACAATACTTTTGACCTCCCTTGTATGCTCCACCATCTCAGTCACCGCGTGGAGGACGAGGAGTTTGTGCCCGCGACCGTCGTCACCGTGCCAGCTCTCGCCCCCGTCCGCCCCGCCATACATTACTTTTCTAGATTTTCTAGATTTTCTAGATTTTCTAGTTTTTCTAGATTTTCTTGATTTTCTAGTTTTTCTAGTTTTTCTGGAACGAACACGTCTTGAACGAATACGTCTTGTTTTTCTCACCATTTTTTTTTTATATATAATAGTTATATTTTTTATATTTTAAAAAATGTAGTTACTCAGCGCTTCATTATTTTACGCAGCTCGGAGAGCTTCACGTCTTCTATAAAGCCGTCATCCTCGTAACGAATACGAAATAACCCATCACCGCCAGGGGCTGCGTGGATATCGTAGTTTGGTTGGCGCGCGAACGGTGGTATTATTTTAATCACCTTGCCCTTGTACAGTTCTGGACCAAAGCCAGGAAATCTCTTCGCCACTTCCAGCCCTTCATAGGCACCCGCATCTGCTGCTGCCTGCAAGAACTCTTGGTTCTGGGCATGTTCGAGGGGCGTCAGTGAAGCTGCGCTTGTGTGCATCAGTTGCGCGGGAGCCATC
>Ga0307986_10001955_pt1 | contig 14840 bp, 16 predicted proteins | sample EllFjometageno82_FD_203170 | JGI IMG/M metagenome (GOLD analysis project Ga0307986, IMG submission 203170) | Marine microbial communities from Ellis Fjord, Antarctic Ocean - #82 | ecosystem: Environmental > Aquatic > Marine > Unclassified | place: Southern Ocean | collected 2014-10-09
ATTTAGAAATGAATAGGTATTTTGTTTTAGCAATAGTTATGGGTATGATTTTCTTACTAGGTTGGCCATTAGAGTGGGTACCAATAGTTTTAATTATTATTCCAATAATTCTTCCTTTAATTGAAGCACTTGGTTTTAACTTAACTTGGTTTGCAATATTAGTAGCTGTAAATTTACAAACCGCCTGGCTATCCCCACCTGTAGCATTATCAGCTTATTTTTTAAAAGGGGTAGTGCCCGAATGGGATTTAAAAGATATTTATATGGGCATGATGCAATTTATGGTACTTCAGGTTATTGGACTAATATTAATAATAATTTTTCCACAAATAGCTTTGTGGCTACCAACTTATTTATACGGAAATTAAGAAATTATAAGACAAATTATAGTCCTTATATATAAATAATGAATTTAGAAAAAGCTTTCATAAAACACTGTATAGAAAAAAAATTTCTAGATAACAAAAGGCAACTTCATACTGTCATATTGTTAGATAAATTTTACAGTCGTAACAAAAAAAATTTTTTTAATTTCTTTAAAAATTTTATTAATAAATCAAAAAAAAAAGTCTTTTATTTAACTGGTGATGTAGGAGTTGGCAAAACCATGATTTTAGATTTTTTTTACAAAAATATAAATACTTCAAAGCAGAGGTTTCATTTTAATGAGTTTATGATTAATTTTCATGATTTTAGACATGAGTTTGAAAAAAAAAACAAAGATAATTCTATCGAAATTTTTGTTAAAGAATTAAAAAAAAAATCTAACCTAATTTATTTTGATGAATTTCAAGTTACAAATATAGTTGACGCAATGATATTAGGGAAGTTGTTTGAAATTATTATTAAAGAAAATATTACAACAATCATTACATCGAATACAAAAATTGAAGATTTATATAAAGACGGGTTACAAAGAGAGCAGTTTTTACCGTTTATTTATTTAATAAATAAATTTTCCATAACCCACGAGCTTATTATTGACCATGTAACTGATTATAGGAAAATAGGAATTACAAAACTTAAGAGGTATTTATTTCCAATAAATGAAGATACAAATTTTCAACTAAATCAACTATTCAGAAAATTAACCAAAAACAAAAAAATAAACAACAAGAAGGTTTTAGTTAAGGGAAGAGAAATTAAAATTGAAAATTATTTTGAGGGAATTGTTAAATTCAAGTTTAATGATTTATGTGAAAAAAATTTTGGAAGTGAAGATTATATTGAAATAGCGGAAAATTGTAATTTTATATTCATTGAAAATGTTCCACAATTTGACGATCAAAATAAAAATATGCAACAAAGGTTTATTACTTTAATAGATATATTTTATGAAAAAAAAATACCTTTATTAATTACCTCTAACTTTCAACTAGATAAATTATGTGGTTCGTCAAGCTTAAGCAAACCTTTTAAAAGAACTAAAAGTAGAATTTATGAACTCACATCTCCAGATATTTATATCGTATAAACATTGAAAAATATTAACTGTTGTGTTTTAATATGTTTTAAACGCAACTAAATTAAATTAGGAAAATAATGGCTATTACATATTTAAAAAAATCTCCAAAAACATCTTCAACAGATGATACAAAAACGACTTCTATAGTTGCAGAACTATTAAAAAATATTGACACCTCTAAAGAACAAGGCTGCATAGATCTTACAAAAAAATTTGATAAGTACGATGGTGAAATTATAGTATCAAAAGAAAGAATTGAGGAAATTAAAAAAAAATTAGACCAAAAAACAAAAGATGATGTTCAATTTTCACACGAAAGAGTAAGAAAATTTGCCGAAGCTCAATTGAAGAACTACGGACAAGATTTTGAAGTTGAGCTTTCGAAAGGTTTATTTGCTGGACAAAAATTAGTTCCTATTAATACAGCAGGTTGTTATGTTCCTGGAGGTAGATATGCTCACATAGCTTCTGCTGTTATGAGTGTAACTACTGCAAAAGTTGCGGGTGTAAAAAATATAATTGCCTGTAGTCCTCCTAAAGCAGGTGTGGGCGCTCATCCAACAATTATTTACACTGCAGATCTTTGTGGAGCTGACGTAATCATGAATTTAGGAGGTGTTCCAGCTGTTGCAGCTATGACTAATGGATTATTTAAAAATCCTCCAGCCGATATAATTGTTGGACCAGGAAATCAATTCGTTGCTGAGGCAAAAAGAATTTTATTTGGAAAAGTTGGTATTGATCTATTTGCAGGGCCAACTGAAATTGGAATAATAGCTGATAAAAATGCAGACCCCGAAATTGTAGCAGTTGATTTAGTAGGCCAAGCTGAGCATGGTTATAATTCTCCATGTTGGCTTTACACTACAAGCAAAGAATTAGCTGACAAGGTAATCAAAAGAGTCCCAGAATTAATTGCTGATTTACCTGAAGTGCCTAAGACTAATGCGGATGCCGCATGGAGGGATTATGGAGAAGTTATTCTTTGTGATTCAGATGAGGAAATGGCAAAAATTAGTGACGAATATGCTCCAGAACATTTAGAAGTTCAAACTAAAAATCTTGAGTGGTTTCATAAAAGGTTGATAAACTATGGGTCATTATTTATAGGTGAAGAAACAACCGTAGCTTATGGAGATAAGTGCTCTGGAACAAATCATATTTTACCAACTAAAGGAGCCGCAAGATACACTGGTGGTTTGTTTGTTGGAAAATTTATTAAAACATTAAGCTTCCAAAGAATGACTAAAGATTCTACAAAGTTGGTCGGTGCTGCTGCAGCTAGAATTTCAAGATACGAAGGTATGGAAGCTCACGCTAGAACAGGGGATGTTAGATTAAGAAAATATGGTTTTTCTAATTAATGAAAGCTTTGGTTTATACTGGCGTACAAGAAATAACCTATAGAGAAGAAAAAAACCCACAAGAAAAAACTAATGAAAGTATAGTTAAAGTACATGCGTCAGGTATATGCGGGTCTGACATGCATGCTTATCACGGAAAAGATGAAAGAAGAAACCCACCTCTTATTTTAGGCCATGAAGTTAGTGGTATAATTCAAAATGGAAAACTTAAAGACAAAGTAGTTGTCTTAAATCCTTTAATCACTTGCAATAAATGTGATTACTGTAAAAATAATAGAGAACATCTGTGTCCAGAAAGAAGTATGGTAGGGATGAGTAAACCCCACCAAAGAGAAGGTGGTTTAGCAGATTTTGTTTCTATTCCTGATAAAAATGTTTTTGAAATTCCTAAAAAATTAGATTTAAAAGAAGCAGCTTTAACAGAGCCAACTGCTGTTGCTGTCCACGCTGTTTTATTGGGAGAAGAAAATTTAAAAAAACCTTTATCTGAATGTAAGGTTTTAATACAAGGAGCTGGCGCTATTGGTTTATTGTGTGGTTTAGTTTTAAATAAAGAAAAAAATTGTAAAAATATTTTAATGTCAGATCCCAACAAATTTAGATTAGAAGAGTGCTCAAAATATTTAAACGTGAATTTTGCTGATCCTAAAAACAAAGATTTAAAAGAAAATAGTTTTGATATCATTTTTGACACAGTGGGATTAGAAATAACAAGACAACAAGCTATTCATACAATTGCTCCTGGAGGCACAATTATTCATGTTGGTCTTGCCCAACCTTCAGGAACATTTAATTTTAGAAAACTTACAATTCAAGAAATTTCAATTATTGGAACTTACTGTTATACAAATAATGACTTCAAGAAATCAATTAATATTTTAGCAGAAAAAAAATTAGGATCTCTAAAATGGATTGATTTTAGAGAATTAAAAGAAGGAGCTAAAGCATTCAAACAAATTCATGACGGAACGTGCGTAGCTCCAAAAATTATTCTTATTCCTTAGGTTTTTCTATGTTTTTACAGGATAATTTTACTGTAAATTTCTATCTCAGATATGTTACATTTTTAGCATGATCAAAGATCTTAATAGAGGAAAAAAAATACTTCAAAATTTAAATGTGAAACATTTACCGTTTAAATTAGACTCTTCAAATTTAAGAGAGTTTGGAAAATACGTATCAAAAGACTTAACTAATATTTTTTTAGGAATTGAATCTTCAGGATTAAAATGGTGCTTGTCGACTGTAAAAAAAGCAAAAGTTTTTACTTTGATTTACGAGGCAAATGAAAACGGTGTTCAAATTTATAAAGAGGAAATATCCAAGAAACTTCCAGAGTATTCCTACAAAACTATTGCTACAATAATAGACGAAGGTATAGCAAGAGGTTATTATTTACCTATGGCTCCAATGTCAAAAAAAGTTATTAAAGATAAAAAAATTAAAAATATTAGACCATCAGAAGGTGTTGTTGCGGCATTTTTAAATTGGAATATTTCAAGAATTTTATCTATTTCAGCAATGATAAAGAAATTTAAATAAGTAAACCTCACGTTGAATTATTTTAAAAAAAATTTAATGACAAGTGCATTTTTTTAACATAAATAATTTACATTAAATATTCCCTTAAAAAAGTATAGTTGAAACTCTGAGACATATTAGGTTTAATTTAAAAAACAATAAATAAAAAGGGGGATATATGAAAAAGATATTTTCAATATTAACTTCAATTCTTACCATTACATTTTTTACATCTAATCTCTTCGCTGCCGGCGATGCTGAAAATGTTAAAAAATTAAGTGGTTTTAAAAAAACTGGAACAGAGGCTGGAATAGTAATTCCACAAGATACTAAATTTGCAGCAAATATTAGAAAAAATATTTTGCCAAACATTAGAATGCCATCTGGTTTTAAAATTGAACTTTTTGCTTTAGCTCCAGACGCTAGACATATGGCGGTGAGCAGGAACAAAGGTACAGTTTGGATTGGAACAAGAAAAACCAAAGTATGGCAAGCAACAGATAGAGACATGGATAATGTCGCTGACACAGTGGAGGAATTTAGTCCAAGTGTTAAATTTGATATACCTAATGGACCTTGCTACAGCGATGACGGCCACCTGTATATAGCGGAAAGAAACAGAGTGTTGTGGTTTCCTGCGGCAGAGTATTTTATGGAAAGCCCAGACACAGTTGCAATTCCAATTATTGACCAAGGCGATTTAATTCCTGAAGAAGAAGAGTCCTACAATCACACTGCTAGAGTTTGTGCTATAAATAAAAAAGATAACAAACTTTACGTAAGTATGGGGCAACCATTTAATGTTGCTGGACTGGACAAATATCCACTTTATGATCAAGTTGGAATTGGTGGAATGATTAGGTTTAATCGTTTTCCTGGAAAACTTGAAAGAGAAGTTGTTGCTATTGGAATAAGAAATTCTGTAGGACACGCTTTCAATCCTAAAGATGGATCTTTATGGTTCACAGACAATCAAGTAGACGGAATGGGAGACGAGACTCCTCCAGGTGAATTAAACAAAGCCTGCAAACTGTCTAACAAAACTTGGTACGGCCATCCTTATTATGGCGGTGGTGATGTAAGAACTAATGAATATAAAGATAAAAAAATACCTGATAATTATACAAAAAATTATTGTAAGCCACAGGTAGATATGGTTGCGCATGCAGCAGATTTAGGAATGATGTTTTACACAGGTAAAATGTTTCCTAAAAAATATCACAACGCAATCTTTAGCGCTCAACACGGCTCTTGGAATGCTGTTAAGCCTAGAGGGGCAAGAGTTATGGTTACTTACCTAGATAATAAAGGTAATGCTAAAAAAACAGAGCCTTTTGCCGATGGTTGGATGACTGAAATGGGAACTTACTTAGGTAGACCTGTAGATGTTCAACAGTATATCGACGGATCTTTGTTAGTATCCGATGATAAAGCTGGAGTAATCTATCGTATATCATACGATGGGCAAGCTGCTAGTATAGTCGATAATTCAATTAAAAAAGTAAACTAAAATATTAAATGGACCGGTATAAAAACCGGTCCATTTTTTTAACATAAGGTAAAGTTTTTACCGTAAACAAAGAGAGGGAATATATGAAAAAAATAGTTTTTATCACGTCAGTATTTTTAGCTATAGCCTTTAACGCTGAAGCAAATACAAATAAAGAGAATAAAAAAATATGTTCTGGTTTTGCTAAATGGACAAAAGATGGAGAGTTTAAAACGATACGAAGTAAATGTATTTCTGAAAAAGAATACCAGGCTAATTTAAAATCTAAAAATTATTTATGTAATTATTATCAAAAATCTATCTGGAAAGAGTCTGAAAGAGAATACGGAAAAAAACAGTATAAATGGGCAACAGGAAGTTTGGAAAAGATTAAGACGCTAAAGGAAGAAGGTAAATTACTTTGTGATGCTGGAAAGTTAAAAGAAGGAGAGGTAAAATTAAAGCAAGCTATTAAAATAATAAGCCATACAAGAATGAACTAAAATGAAAAGGGTCTTATTATTAGTTTTATTTTGTTTTTTTTATTATCCTAGCTTTGCTGATGACACTAAGAGTAAAGCAGAAACAGGCGCAACCGTTCAATCTAATCTTTCGAAAGAACTTCAAAATGGAAAATTAAAAGCTCAGACAATCTGTTCCGCCTGTCACGGCATGAACGGTGTAGCAGCATCAGGAGGAAATTCAGTTATTGTTCCAAATATAACAGCTCAACATAAAGATTATTTAATGCAAAAATTGACAGACTATAAATCCGGTAAAATTCAACATGCCCAAATGTCTGTAATAGCTGGGATGCTATCTGAACAAGATATTGAAAATGTTTCAGAATGGTACTCTAGAATTAAAATTAAAATATTTGATCCAAATTTAGTATTAGCTAAACCTAGTAATTAAATTATTTTTTATAGCTTATACAATTTAACGTGTCAGTGAATTTTATTTTATTTTTATAATTTAATTTAATTTCACTGATGCCTTTTTTAAGATTATTACTCGAAATATTTAATAAACAAGACATATATCTATCTTTAATCATTCTAATATATTTAAATTTTGTAATATTTACTTTAAACTTATATTGATCAATTTTGTATTTTTTCAAATTTAGCTTAACTATCTTCATTATTTCTTCTTCTTTTTTAAGACTTTTTGAGAGTTCAAATTTCATCTTTTTAAAACAAGGTATTTGATTTTTGCTTAGTTTGAGTGAAAAAATTAAAATTTGTCCTTTATTACTAAGTTTTTTTTTAGCCAAATTAAGTAATTCTTTAATTTTTTTTTTAGAAAAAAAATGAATTGTTTGTTTGATTAATATTAAATCAAAAGATTTATTAGTGTTTTTTAAATATTTAATTGCATTTAATTTTAAAAATGTAATATTTTTTTTTATATTCTTATTTTTTACAATATCAATTCCGATGGGTTTTTTATTAAATTTAATTGTTTTATGTAAATGACTAATTATATATGCTCGCCCACAACCAAGATCTAAAATTATTGAATTTTTACTTATTTTTTTTTTTTTTTTAATAAAGTTTGTAAAAGATAAAATATATTTGCTAGAAGAGAGCCAGGTTTTATTATCCCAATTCTTTAGTTGTTTCATTACAAAGCGACAATAGCAGCAGCGATAGAAGCTAACCTTGCAGGAGCACTATCTGCTCTGCTAGTAATTACTACAGGAACTTTTCCACCAACAACCACTCCAGCAGCACACGCTCCCATAAAATAAATCATCATTTTTACTAAGCTATTGCCTGCCTCTACATTTGGAACTAATAAAATATCTGTTTTCCCTGCTACAGTATTTTTAATTCCTTTTATTAGAGCTGCATTTTCTGAAACTGAATTGTCAAAAGCCATGGGTCCAAACACATCTGCATCTATCACTTCACTTTGTGCTCTTGCTGTAAGTTCTTTTGCGTCTATTGAGCTTGGAACACTTTCCAAAACTTCTTCTGTAGCTGATAGAATAGAAACTTTTGGCTTGTTAATACCAATTCTTTTTGCAAAATCTACTGAGTTTTTCAGTATGTGCATTTTAGTTTCTAATTTTGGCAAAACATTTAAAGCACCATCTGTAATGATAAAAGGTTTGTCATTTTTTTCTAAAGTCATATGCCACACATGACTTAATCTTTTCTTTCCTATTAAATTTAAATCTCTTTTTAAAACTGCTTTCATTAAGACATCTGTATGGATATGTCCTTTAACGATTATTTTAACTTTTCCTTCGCTAGCTAACTTAGCGGCAATTAATGCAGTATTATTCTCTATTGGCTCATTAATTATCTCATACTTCGAAATATCCCATTTAATCTCCGTAGCTATTTTCTCAATAACTAACTTGTCGCCTATAAATATCGGGTCTATTAAACCCTCATCTACACTCTGTTTAGCAGATTCTATTGCAATAGGTTTGCCAGCATTAACAATTACTACTTTTATTGGACCTTTAGTTTTAGCGATTTTTAAAAGATTTTCAGGACAGACAATTTGTTTTTTAGACAGCATTTAATTCATTCAATTCTTTTAAAATTTTTGAAGGTATAGATATATCTTTATTTAAATTCTTTTTATAGGTTTTGTTCTTTCTCTCACCAGGGTAAAGAATGGAACTGAAACCCTTAGCTTTTGGTAGTCTTTTGACTAATGCTATATTTTTTTTCATTTCTTGTAAAAAACCGTTACCAACAAAAAGTTTAGGATTTATAACTAAAAACAAATGACCCATATTTTGTGGGCCGGAAAAATCATCAAAAGGATCTTTAGTTTTACCACCATGACTACTTCCTGTTAAAACACCACTTAAAATATCTACCATCCAAGCTAAACCAGACCCTTTATATCCCGCAATAGGTAACTGAGATCCTTCTAAAGCTTTATTGGCATTTGTTGTGATATTGCCATTTTTATCTAGGGCTACACCATAAGGAATTTTCTGACCTAATTTACTAGATCTTCTAATTTTTCCTCTATTAATCATTGAGGTAGATGCATCCAAAATAAAAGGAGCCTTACCGGTTGGGACACCAAAACAAATTGGATTAGTTCCAAACAAAGATTTTTTTGCTCCGTGAGGTGCTAGTGCGGGAGGAGCATTAGTAAAACAAAAAACCATTAGATTTTTTTTAACTGCTTGCTCGGCATAAAAACTTGATAATCCATAATGCCCACTTTTTTTAACAGCTACTAAACCAATTCCCGTTTTTTTTGCGTTATTAATAGCTTGATTGATCCCAATGTCTGCGGCTACAAAACCTATACTATCATCGGCATCAACATAAGAAACGGAAGAGCTTATCTTTTTTATTTTAATTTTAGGCTTAGGATTAATCAACTTTTTTTTAATACGATCACAGTACATTTTTAATCTAGCTAATCCATGTGATGGCGCGTTTACAAGTTCTGCTTTAATTAGATAATCCGAACAAATTTCTGAATGCTTTTTAGACAGCCTATGTTTTGTAAATATCTGTAGAAGTATTGATCTTAATATATTTTTTTTCACTTAATTTTTTTATTTCCCTGATTTTCCCAATGATCAATTCTTTGTTTTTGATTTTCAACTAACTTTTTACACATCATTCCATATTTTTTAGTAAGTTGATTAAAATTTTTCTTTGCCAGAGAAGTTAGTTTTTTAATTTCTTTTTTATTATTATCATTCATTAGATTAGGCTTATAATTAAGCACTTCACCTAAGTCATGAGAAAATTTTAAAGTTATGTCAGCACTTTCATCCAGTCCTTTAATGACTGATTTCTCGACATTAGCTTTTTTAAAACTCTCACTTGCTATCCTATAGAAACTATAACAAGTGGTATAATCTTTTTGTATATTTTCAAGAACAAATTTAGCAACTTTTTCTTCTTTTGTTTTCTCTAGCGCCGCAACAGAAGTAAATAGAAATATTGAAATAATTATGTATATATTTTTTTTCATTAAGCTTATTTTTTTTATTTTATAATTTTTTGACATTTTGAAATCAAACTAACTCCTTCAGTATTATTTAAAACAGTTTTTATTTTAATGTTTTTTTCTAATTCATTAAAAACTAATTGAGTATAAAATGTTGGATATCCTGTGATTTCAGATATTATTAAATCATCAACCTTAGTAATACCTTTATGAGTTTTGTTTTCTTTTTTTATAGTAATATCATTCAGTTTTAATTTTTTAAAACTATCTTTACTGTAAATAAATTCTCTAGTCATTAATTCTTTCTCAAGGTCTAAAATGTAATCATTTTTATCATAATTATAATTTTCACTGCTACAATCTTTAAAAACTATTGTTTCCGCTATTAAATTCTGAAAAAAAAATAAAACAGATATTATTAGCAAAGTTTTTTTCATTATTTTTCTATGATTTATTGGTTATTTATACTAACTTATCAAAAAAATATGACCTCAGCAAACTACAAAGATGTTGTAAACACAATAAAATTTGAAGGTAGGGCTTTTATTAACGGCAAGTATGTTGACGCTATTGATGGAGAAAAATTTGAGACAATAAATCCAGCAACAGGTCAAAAGCTTTGTTCTGTTGCCAAGTGTAATTCTAAAGATGTAGATTTAGCGGTCAAAGTTTCAAGAAAGGCTTTCAATAGTGGTATTTGGTCCAGAACGTCTCCGGAGTTTAGAAAAGATGTTTTGCTTAAATTTGCGGAACTTTTAAGAGAACACGGTGTTGAGAATTCAGTTTTAGAATGTATAGATTCTGGAAAATTAATAGGAGACTGTATTAATGAAGTTGCAACCGATGCACCTATGCATTTTCAATGGTATGGAGAATTAATAGATAAAGTTTTTGGAAAAGTAGGACCTACCGAACCTTCATTAACTAGTTTGATTGTTAAAGAGCCAATAGGAATAGTTGCAGGCGTAGTTCCGTGGAATTTCCCTTTAATGATGGCTGTATGGAAAATGGCTCCTGCACTAGCAGCAGGTTGTTCGGTTATAATTAAACCTGCTGAGGATACACCTCTTACAGCAATTAGAGTAGCGCAGATTGCTAAAGAAGCTGGAATTCCAGATGGAGTACTTAATGTTGTTCCTGGATTTGGTGATGTCGGCGAGGCATTAGGAAGACATAATGATGTTGATGCAGTTTCTTTTACAGGCTCAACTGAAGTAGGTGGTTTATTTATGAAATATTCAGGCGAAAGTAATTTAAAATCTATAGGATTAGAAATGGGTGGTAAGAGTCCGTTTATAGTTTTAGATGACGCAAAAATAACAGATGATTTAATTAACAACGCAATTAATTCTGCCTTTTGGAACGGAGGTCAAAACTGTTCTGCAAATATGCGCCAGATTGTACATAGTAAAGTTAAAGATGAGTTTTTAGATAAAGTTTCAAAAAAAGTAAAAGAACTTAAAGTAGGTGACCCTTTAGATCCAACCTCAAATATGGGCTCGATGATTTCAAAAAAACATTTATCCACTGTTGACGGTTTTATTCAAAAAGGTATTGATGAAGGTGCAAAACTTTTACTAGGTGGAGTGTCTAACAAGGAGCAAAAAGGGTTTTATGCAAAGCCAACATTATTTGATAATTTAAAAGAAAATATGACAATAGCCCAAGAAGAAATATTTGGTCCAGTGTTAGGAGTTCTTACATTTAACGAAGAAGCCGAAGCATTAAAAATTGCAAGTAATTCAAAATATGGTTTATGCGCAAGTGTATTTACACAAGATATTGATAAAGCTTTTCATTTCGCAAAAAGTTTACCTTGTGGAACTGTATCAATTAATACTTTTTCAGAAGGAGATATTAAAACTCCATTTGGAGGTTATAAACAATCAGGATCTTTAAGTAGGGATCAAGGAACAGAAGCTTTAAATCAATACCTTCAAACAAAAACTATCTGGATTAGTCACTCATAATATTAATGGCAAAACCGTTTAAATTGAATGTTTCAGATGACATTCTTAAACAAATTAATTTAAAAGTAAAAAACTATCCTTGGCATGAAATGCCTAACGATGGTGGATGGGAATATGGAACTAATCTTGTATATATGAAAGAAATTTCTGATTACTGGGTTAATAAATTTGACTGGAAAAAACAAGAAGAAGAAATAAATAAATTTTCTAATTACACAACAGAAGTAGATGGAATAAAAATTCATTATATTTTTGAAAAAGGTAGCGGATCTAAACCAACACCATTACTTTTGATGCACGGATGGCCTGGATCAATTATAGAGTTCCTGCACATAATTGAAAAACTTGCTCATCCAGAAAAATTTGGTGGAAAAGAAGAGGACTCTTTTGATGTAATAGTCCCTTCTCTGCCTGGATTTGGTTTTTCAGGAAGGCCTCCTCGACCTTACGGGCCAAGAAAAATATCAGAAGTTATTAATAATTTGATGGTAAAAAATCTTAAGTATACAAATTATCTAGCCCACGGAGGAGATTGGGGCGCCACAATTTGTAACTGGTTAGCTTATGACTATTCTAAAGCATGTAAAGCAATACACATTAATTGTTTAACAATGCGTCTTCCTGACGGACCGCAAACAGAAGAAGAAAAAGATTGGCAAGATAAGTTTGATAAAGATCAATTAATGCAAGACGGATATAGAACGCAACAAGCTACAAAACCTCAAACATTAAGCTACGGTATGATGGACAGTCCAGTCGGTATAGCTGCTTGGATATTAGAAAAAATGTATTTCTGGTCTGATTTAAAAAATAAAGACTTAGAAAGTGTTTATTCAAAAGACGTACTGTTAACTAATATTATGATTTATATAATAACAAATTCATTCAATACTGCTTCATGGATCTATTACGGTAGAAGAGAGGAGGGTGGCAGATACTTTCCTAAAGATTTTAAAAAAATTGAAACACCTACAGGAATAGCAATGTTTCCTGCTGAAATGTCTACATGGCCACCAAGGTCTTATTTGGACCGCATGTTTTATATAAAGCAATTAACTAAAATGCCAAAAGGCGGCCACTTCGCAGCATTAGAGCAGCCAGATTTACTCATTAAAGATATCGTTAAATTTGCTAACATTATAAAATAATGAAAAAGATTCCATCTAGTTGTGCAGAATGTGGAGAAAATAAATCAATATTAACGCAAGTTAGTAGCACTGTAGAAATTATATATTTATGTAGTGATTGCTTCAAAGAAAAATATTCAGAAGAAGAAAGAAATCAAATTGAAAATTAAAACAATAAGTGAGCAATCAATAATACAGCTCCAGTAATTCTAAACCTGTGCTTTAAAAAAAAAATACTTTAATTTTTTTCTTCAGTATTTAATTGAGCGATTCTATTCTTTGTATTTCTTCATTGAAGAATTAGCCAATATTAAATTAGGATCTAAGAAAGTTTTTGATTTTTTAATTTTTTGAAAAGATTTAAAAGCAAATATTGCAATAGGAAGTTCAGTACAGCCTAATATAATTTTATTACATTTCATTTTAACCAATGAATTTACAGCAGGACGAACAGCTTTTTCAGCTTCTTTTATCTTGCCCATTTTTACAAGTTTAATAGCCTTATTAACATTATTTTTCTGTACAGATTTACTTGGTTTTATTAATTCAAATTTTTTATCAAAGAATTTATTGTAAACACCGGTCTTTAAAGTTCCCTCAGTTGCTAAAATTCCAATTTTTGAATTTCTTTTACAAGTTTTTATAGAGTGAGTGTAAACTTCTTTTGGCATACTAATGATAGGAATCTTAGTTTTTTTTTGCAGGTCATCAAACCAATAATGAGCCGTATTACATGGAATAACAATAAATTTACATTTACTTTTTTCTAAAAATTTACAACCAGCTAAAAGACTTTTTAAGACTTTATTATATTTTTGAAGATTTTCAGGCCTTCCAGGAATATTCGATTTATTAAACAAAACAAACAAAGGATATTGTTGATCGGTTTTACCCTTATATAGTTTTGCTAATTTGTTGCAGAAATCAAGCCCAGCTTGAGTTCCCATACCACCTAAAATTCCAATCATAAGTATTAATATTCTATTTAAAAAGTTTTAAAAGCATTAAATTTTAAATAGTTTTGATGCCCAAAACCGTCTTTATCAATCCTGTTAAATGTAGAGGATAAATTCAAACCATTATTAAAGTTCCAGTCAAAATCTGTTTCTGCTCTAATAATAGCTGAGAAATCTTTACTTATACTTTTGCTATATTGATTAGTAGAGCTTGAAATATAATTAGCTTTTAAACTAGATCCTTCGGTTAGATCCTCTGTAATATCAAGCCTTAAAAATGGAATAAATTTTGAATGTCTTAAGTCTATATTTGCATTAATTAAAGACCCTACAGAAACTGAATAGCTTTTTAAGTCACGGTCATCAAATTTCAATTTAAGATTACTATCGCCTGCCTCATTATACCCATCAAACATAGTATAACCAAAATTTACTTTAGAATAATTACTTAGATTAATTAACTTAAATTTATTTGAGAAATTATATTTAATTGCACCGAAAGCCTGTTTGCTTTTAAGTTCACCTGATACCTTGGTATTATTGGCAACATCAACAATTCTGGTGGTAGCTTGTTTTGTTTCTCCAAATGCCAAGAAAGTATCAATAAAGTTTTTGTCATTAGCTTTCCAGGTATTGTAAAATGATAAAGTAGAATTATCAGATTTAAATTTAGTTCCATCACCACTGATTGTTACATCTTCAGTTTCATCTCTTAAAGCAAAACCTAATAAAGAATTATCTGTCCAATCCAAATCTGCACCCACGGTAAATCCATTTGACTCATTTTTTCGACCTAATTGACCAACATTAAAGTTAAGTCCACCTTTAGATAAAGAGCCTGCACTCCACATAGCCCATTTGTTTGGTTTCAAACCAAACTCTTGCTTCATATATTTTGAAAGAGGGAGCTCAGTAATAAATTTTTCTATATTATTTTCTGTCATATCAAATCCTTTTTTATCAGCAATCTCTTTAGAATATTTTTGTAAGTAATGTTTTGCTAGTT
>Ga0307986_10001957_pt1 | contig 14829 bp, 14 predicted proteins | sample EllFjometageno82_FD_203170 | JGI IMG/M metagenome (GOLD analysis project Ga0307986, IMG submission 203170) | Marine microbial communities from Ellis Fjord, Antarctic Ocean - #82 | ecosystem: Environmental > Aquatic > Marine > Unclassified | place: Southern Ocean | collected 2014-10-09
ACCCATGCTCCATTGATATAAAACTTTGATTGATTTTCCATCATGCTAACTTCCATTTAAAATTGAAAATAAATTATACATAATCAAAGCAGTTATAAGTAGAAGTTATTTTGTATATTTGTATTAGTGATATCGTCTGTAATTTATAAGTCTTTTAATATCATTTTAATGTGTTCTGGAGTTGTGCGGCAGCAGCCTCCTATAACCTTGCTTCCCATCTCTATCCAGATTTTTGCAAAAGCTGCATACTCTGAGGCAGAGATTGCAGCTGAATGATGGTGATGTATGTCGTCTACGCTTTCAAATTTCTCCAAAACATCATTCTCTTTAAATATTGATGAATTTGCAAAAACCCCATAATTCTCAATATGCTTTTTTAAAACTTCTAGCGATTTTGTTGCTTGATCAGCATGGCCGCAGTTAATTAATTGGCAATCTAAATCATAATCTTTTGCTTGAAGAACGGCATCGTCAAGACTTTCACCAGAAGGAAGCATATCTGGATTTAAGCCTCTTGCTGTCCAACTCAGCCACACTTTATTAAAAGTATGGCGAGCTACTCGTGCTGCAGTTGTCCCTGTAAAAATTGAAGCCATGCTCTCACATAATATAAGATCAACTCGCTCTTTATAGAGCAATGCAAGGCTACTATAGAAGTCTTCAAGCTCTTCTTCGGAATTCTCTAAATCTGGTCGAAATGTAACGTTTATAGGGGGGAACGATCCAGCTATCATTACTTTATTTGTTGAGTTTGTTTCTCGAATAGCTTCTTCAGCTATGGCTAATGCGACCTTAGAAAGTTCTAAAAAATTATATGGAGAATTTTTTAAAATTACTGGTGTCGCATAGTAATTGCTTGTGGTAATAACATTGCAGCCGGCTTGAATATTATCAATATGAATTTCTTTGATTAATTGTGGATTCTCAGCTAGAGCCTTAGCAGACCATATTGAATCCTTCCAGCCGGGAAGGTGAAATCCTCTGTTAGTCAATTCACTTCCCAGCCCTGAATCAAGAATATAAATACTCATCTTAGGTTAGCTCCTTATTAAGAAATAGTTAAGAATGAATGAAAGCTAGCTTAAGGATTCTATTGTTCTAGAGAGTGCCGCAGGCTCTTCGAAGAATGGAAAGTGGCCAGCATCTTCCAATATATTTATATTGCAAGACAGATTGCTTGCAAATACCTTTGCTTGATCAAGGTCAATTAACCTGTCTTTGCTACCAAGAATAATATTGACAGGTATTGCTAGGCTTGAAATAGAATCTGCAGAACGATTATAATTTCTGCAAGCAGTTAAATCATCAAGCATTACCTGATTTATATTTGATGGAAAGATATTTTTCATGCCTACGAGCTTTTTAGATAATCCATATTTAATAATGAAGTCCGCTGCAAAGCCATTACCTCTTTTTGCTAAATCTATAAGCGAGTCTGAGACCATCATTGGCGCAATACTATTAAGGAGTATCAATGATTGTGCAGGGAAGAGTTTGTTTTGAATTAGATCCAATGCAATCAATCCACCCATGCTATAGCCACAAATATTTAGATTTATATCTCTATAATCTTTTAAAGCTTCATTGAGAAAACTACTGTAATCTTCAATTTTATTTTTTGAGGAGCCTTGGGTCTCTCCGTGTCCAGGCAAGTCAATAACCAGTGGTGGGTTGAATATTTCATTTGAAAGATTGAGGGCTCTGACAAACCTATAATCCATTCCGGCACCTGCAATAAATAATATTGATTTTTTATTGGACGCAATAAGATCAAAGTTATGAAAGTACGTTCTTATTTTATCTATTTCTTTAAACATCTTGAGTTGTTTTATTATTTTTGAAAACATCTATAGCTCTTTGCCTTGATATTTTAAGGTCAACTATAGGTTTTGGGTAGTCCGATTGTGTAAAAAGATCGTATTCTGGAAGGTGAATTTCTTTTGATGATAGAAGCCCTAACTCTGGAACAAAAGATTTAATAAATAACCCCTCTGGATCAAAATTCTGAGACTGAGTTACTGGATTAAAAATCCTAAAATATGGGGCTGCATCTGTTCCTGTTGAGGCGCTCCATTGCCATCCACCATTATTAGAGGCAAAATCTCCGTCAATTAAATTTTGCATGAAGTGAGCCTCTCCTAGTCTCCAATCTAGCAATAAATTCTTTGAAAAAAACATCGCGACAACCATCCTCAGGCGATTGTGCATCCACCCCTCATTTAACAATTGTCTCATTGCAGCATCAATCAATGGAAATCCTGTGTTCCCCTCTTGCCAAGCCATTAGATCTTCTTCGCTATCCCGCCAAGTAATACCTTCTGTTGCCAGATTAAAAGGTCTATTCTTACTAACATGAGGAAAGGAATGCATAATATTTCTATAAAATTCTCGCCAAACAATCTCATCGATCCATTTGCAAATTCCTTTATTACCAGATGTGAATTCAAATTTATTTAATTTTAGCGCTTCTAAAATACATCTTTTTGGTGAGATAATTCCGAGAGCTAGGTAAGCTGAGATTCTGCTTGTACCATCTAAAATTGGTATATTCCTGAGCTCGCTATAGTCCATTACCTTAGCATCTAAAAATAATTGCAATCTCGCATGGGCTGCCTTTTCTCCAGCAGGCCACAGATCCATCTTTACATTATGAGATTTTGTAAAATTTAGCGATGAAAGATCGCTTGCTATAGAAGTTTTCTGCGACGGCACATCAGGAGATTTGAGGTCTAGAAAATCCATTGAGAAATTTTCAATCCATCTTCTTTTAAATGGAGTAAATACTGAAAAAGGTCTGCCTTGTCCTGTTTTTAAAAATCCAGGTTCATAAATAACTTGGTCATAAAAATTTGATGAAGCAATTCCCTCTTGTTTCAAAGCTTTTCCAGCCTGCAAATCTCTTCTTGACTCATTAAACCCAAATTCATTATTCCAAAAGACTTTATTAATTTTGTGTTGTTTGGAAAATGCGCATAAATCTTTTGGTAACGAATCATAGCTGTCTGAATTGATCGCGATTAAAGGAATGTTGAGATGATCAAGGTCTTTTTCTAGCTCAACTAAATTATTAATGAGAAACTCGTGCTTGATATTAGATTCATTGTGAAGATTCCATTGGCTGAGAGAGAAAATAAAGACCCCAATAACCTCCTCACACTCCTGCAAAGCATTGGTTAGCGCAGGATTATCGTCAAGCCTTAAATCAGATCTAAACCAAATAACTCCTCTCACCATTGAATCCTCTCAATTAATTGATTTTTAAGCTGTGTTAGATGATCCTGAACATTCTGGATCGTATTAGTTTTTTCTTTTAAAGAAAAGTTTTTGATTGATTGCCTAGTAATCAAATCTAATTCTAGATATTTTTTAATATGTTTGCCATATCTAAAGGGGGCATTGATGGTTGATGGATAGAGAGTAGTGACTGGTTTGCCGCTGCTGATGGATTCAGAGATCATCATTGCGCTATCTTCTGTAACAAAGATATTTTTAGCTGAACCTAAAAGAGCATCTAATTGAAAGTCTTTGTCCCCTGAATGAAACCAAGCTGAATAGTCGATAGGGATATTGGATAATTGAGAGCGCAATATTGACTCGACCTTCGGATCACTTCTTCTGGAAGTAACTATTGAAATCGGCAATTGGGTTGCGTCATGCATATCCTTTATTCCAGTGATTAATGCGTTCCATTCATGCTCTTTATAAGAGTAGCCTATGCCCTCTCCGCCAATCAAGAAAAGAATATGCTCCTTATAGCCTTTTTTTAAGGAGCTCTGGTAGCAACTCTCTGGAGAATAACGATTTGGAGTAACTGTGGCGACGACATTGGACGGATCGTCAAAGTACCTTTCAACAGTTACCAACGCACTAAATAGCAATGTATTCATTCCTCGTGGTGAGCCAAGCTGTATTACTGGGATATTGCTAAGCAATCTGTTAGCTGCAGTATAAGGTGCAGTTTTTCCGCCTGCTGCAATGATTAAATCGCAGCCACTAATATCAAGAGGCTTGTATAACGATAAAACAATTTTAGCTGACCACTTACTTGGTTTTTTTAGGATCAGCTTAGCAATGATGGTACAAAGCGATCTTAGAAAATTTATTCTAAAAACCATTTTATGCTCCGAGATACTTAATGAATATGATTGAGCAAGCAAAGATGCCACACCTTTCGACTGGTTAACATGCCCTGGAATGCCGTCGCTAATAATTGTTATATTTTTCAAAGTCTTATGAATATTTGTTTTTATAAGAGTCAACTAAATGATCATCCACCATCATCTGCTCGACCCTTAATATGTCTTCTGGATTATCAACACCTAGAATTGAGGAGGATGATATGACAGACAAGATTTCATAATCATTTTCTAAAAGTCTCATCATATCAATGGATTCAAGCTCTTCTAGGGGTGTTGGCTTCAACTGACTATATTGATTAAGTGCAGAATGGGTAAAACCTATCATTCCCAACTGCCTAATAGCTTGTGAGCTTTGATACGGGACATGAGACCTAGTAAAAAAAATTATTTTTGAATCAAGTGAAGTAACTGCTTTAACGACATTCTTATTACACAAATCGTCTCCATTGATTGAATAGATTAAATTCACAATCTCAAAATTATCACCATGAAATGCAGCACTCAAATTTCTAATGTCTTCTGGAAGAATTTGCGGCTCGTCACCTTGAAGCAATAAAATAAATTCATATCTCTCACCCTGCTGGCTTAGTATATTTAAGGTTTCTTGCGCACGGTCAGTAGCTCTTTCGTGTTTATGACTGGTAAGAATAGCCGGAATCTTATACTGACTTGCCCAATCAAGAATTTCTTGATCTGGAGTAGCGATAACTAATTTATCGCATGCCTGAGATAGCATAGCTCGCTCATAGCAATGAGCCAACATTGGTATTCCTAAAATATTTTTTAGAGGCTTTCCTGGAAATCTAGAAGAGGCCATTCTGGCAGGAATAACACCAAGTGTCTTTTTCATCTACTCGGTAAATGGAAGTCGAGCTGATATATCCAACATGCGGATATCAACACTAAAGGCAATCATGTCATAGCCTTTGTCTTGAAGCACTTGAACTTGTTCTAGGTCTGGTTCAACCAGATGATAGCCGCATTTCACTTTATTTTTCTTTGCTGCTTTTAAAGCGATGTCTTCTGCAGCTATAAATTCAGATGAAGTAAAGTGGCCTGGGTTACCCAGTGAAGCGGATAAGTCATATGGACCAATAAAATAGCCATTAATATCTTGAGATAAGATTGAGTCAATATTCTCGATTCCAGGTAGTGATTCGATTTGAGCATAGACTTCAATATGATTGGATGTTGTGTGGATATATTCTTCTTTTGCTCCCTTTGCACCATACCCCTGTGCGCGAGCCAAGCCCATACCTCGATTGCCCTTTGGCGGATAATGGCAGGCAGCAATGATGTCTTCTATTTGTGACTGCGTTTCAATCATGGGTGCTAAAATGCCTTTTGCGCCAGCATCAAGCACTCTTTTGATCTGTGATGGACTATGAGCTGAAAGTCTTACAAAAGGCTTAGAGCCGGCCAGATCGATCACTCTGATAAGGTTTTCTGCTTGATGGATATTAATAGCACTATGCTCTAAATCAATAACCACCCACTCGTAACCAGCCCTAGCAAATATCTCTGCAATAGACTCGTTTGGTAAGCTAAGCCAGGTTCCAATTGAATAATCACTCATAAATAAATCTCTTAACTAACTAATAATACTATTATCATCTAATCCTGCTATTGCTGCCAAGCCCATGTCATTGACGCCTTCATAAGTAAGACTCGAACGATGAGATGTCCCAAAAAAGTTTGGTAAATTGAATAAAGGATTGCCTATAGCGGGCTCTTGGGCATAAACGTCAAATGCAGCAAAGGCATTGGGATGAGCAGATAAAAAGCCATGTAGATCTTGCTCATTAATAATATTGCCTCGAGCTGTATTGATAATGGTAATAGAGGACTTTAAATATTGAAGCTCATGCATGCTAATAAGATTTTCAGTTACATTTGAAAGTGGCAAGTGAAGACTTAAAATGTCTGCCTTTTTTAGCACGGATTTCAATTCATTTTGCTCAATTAAGTTAACATCTAATCCAAGATCCTTGCAAACTGATGCAAGCTCATTTTCACTAAAAACCTTTTCATCAAAAAAAACTATCTTGCAATTGAATGGTCTGAGCAAAGAAGCAAACTTTTGTCCAATATTTCCAAAACCCAACAACCCAATAGTTTTGCCAAATAATTCATATCCTTTTTTCTGAGACCACTCTCCAGCAATAATCTGCGAGTGGTTGGTATGTATTTTTCGTAAAGAAATCAAAGTAAGGGTAAGCGCTAGTTCGGCAACGCTTTGTTTATTCACTCCTGGTTTAAACCCTAGCATTATGCCTTGAGATTTTAGAGCATCCATATCAAGGTTATTGAGGCCAACTCCATATTTACTGATCACCTTAAGATTTGGTAATTTAGCTAATAGCTCCTTAGAGATATCTTCTATTCCGATAATGGCTTTATCGGCTTTAATTAAAAAATTCTCTAAATCATTGCCCTTTAAAGTTTTACCTGTTTCATTGAGAATAATATTGGAGTATTTTTTTTGCAAAGCTTTGACTAATTCTTGATTTGCAGAGAATGATCTAGAGGCGACCGCAACAGTTTCAAGAGAATTCATGTCATTCTCCCAAACAATTATTGGTAAACTTAGCATCTACTCTGTTATCTATTTGCCTATTTGAAATGGCAATCTTCCCGCCAGCAGCCTCAACTATGGCAGCGCCAGCAGCAATATCCCATAAAAAAATTCCATTTTCTTTGTAAGTGTCTGCTTTGCCCGAAGCTACGTAAGCTGATGCCATTGCTGCAGATCCAATCATTCTAACTTTTTTCCACTGCTGAAAATCATCAATCATTATTGTAAATTCCTTGTCTGTATAATTTTTTTTTGCAGGAATACCTGTTACAAGAGTCGATTGATTTTTTTTTGTAAGTTTAGATACCTCTATTTCTTGATGATTCAAGAAAGCTTTGGATTGCTTGTGACCAAAATACATATCATCATGATTAAAATCATAGATAACTCCAAGAATAGGAATTAAATCTTGCATTAAGGCTATTGATACACAGCTTATAGGGATATTGCGCAAGAAATTTGAGGTGCCATCTAAGGGATCAACCACCCAATAAAATTCACCAAGATCATCACTAGTGCCAGTTTCCTCTCCCAAAATTGAGAATTCACTTTGCGAGCTAAGAATTTCCTTAATTAGTTTTTCAGTGTCTGTATCAAGCTGCAACTTAATATCTCTTCCCTCATCAAGGAGAACCTGTAAATCTTTTCCCTGATGGTCTAAAAGATAGCTTCCAGCTTCCAAGGCAGCAGATTTTGCTAATTTCAGTAACGAATCTAATTCAAGCATTTAGAAATTAAGCTCGATAAATATTCTAAATAATTATTTGAGCATTCTTGTGATTTGGTCATTTCATTTCCTTTATTAAGTATAGTATTTAGCTTTCCAAATAGGATCAGCTTTATATATGGCCTCGACCAGCCCCATGGTTTCTATAGCATCATCTATATTGCCTCTTTCAATTGATGAATTATCCTTCAGAGACTTAGCAAAGTATTTTATCTCATTGTCCCACGAAACATCTTCATTAAATTTTGAAATTGCTTCGCAAGGAGCGCCTTGGTCTTTTGCTGGATCTGAGGTTATCACTGTTAAAGTTTCTTCGCCGTAACTTTTCGATCCAGTTAAAATCCCACCTAATATCAGCGAGCCTTTTGACATTGTAATTTCTAGATTAAAAAGATGTCTCCATTGAGTCGCTGAAGAATGCAATTGAGCAACAACGCCTTTGGATGACTTCATTAAAACATATGCGTTATCTTCAACATCAAAATTCCAAAATGCATTGTCAATAAAAGAAAAAATTTCGGTAAAATTCTCTCCTGAGAGATATCTCATCAAATCCAGCATGTGTATTCCTTGATCCAGCAGAATGCCTCCACCAGATTCTTCTCGACTTGTTCTCCAGTCCGTTTGGTTAAAGCTAATCATTTGAGATTTTCCATAAACACCCCTCATATTAATTAAATTTCCAAGAGAGTTATTTCTAATAATTAACTTTGCCTCCTCCACTGAATGATGAAAGCGATGATTAAAGCCATACATTAACTTGAGATGAGGGGAGGAATCAGCAATTTTTTTGACTTCCTGGAGCTCAGCCAATGTTTTAGCAGGTGGTTTTTCACAAAAAACATGAAGTCCCTTTTTTAAACTTAGAGTGGTTGCATCGGCTGCAAATTTGTTTGGAACACTTATAAAAACAATATCTAATTCTCCAGAGGCAATCAGCGACTGATAATCTTTGTAGATTTTTATATCTTTTGGAATATTTTTTAGGGCATCTACGTTATTTTCAGAAATTGCATGAACCTTATACTGGGTATTACTCAGAATGGAGCTATAGCGTTTCTTCCCCACAACACCAAAACCAATGATTCCAACTTTCATGAACCGATAGGCTTAAGCGCGAGTGACTTTATAAATAACATTTGCTTTGTCATCGGCTATGAGAATACTCCCATCTTTCATAACAAAAGGAGAAGATGGTCTTCCTGAGACTTTATCATCCGATAACCAACCAGAAATAAAATCTTTACTACTTAAAACATTTCCCATGGCATCAAAGGAAAGCACAATTACCTTATAGCCAACTTTTGAAGACCTGTTCCAGGAACCATGCAAGGTAATAAAAAGATTGTTCTGAAATTCTGGAAACATCTGACCTTCGTAAAAAGTTATGCCGGTTGGTGCAACATGAGCTCCAAGCTCTGCAATTGGATTAATAAAAGCAAAGCCCGGATTAATCTCTCCAAAATCTGGATCAGCTATATTTGTTGCATGCTTATAAGGAAAACCATAAAAACCTCCCTCCTGATCAACTCTATTTAGCTCGCAAGAAGGTGAGTCATCTCCAAGCCAGTCTCTTCCATTATCAGTAAAATAAAGTTTCTTAGTAATCGGATGAAAGTCAAACCCAACTGAGTTTCTTACTCCTCTTGCAATGAAGTCCCATGAATCACCGTTTAGCCTAATAATGGATGCATGTCTCTTATCTTCTGATTCGCAGACATTGCAGGGAGCACCAACATTTGTATACAAATTGCCATCTTCATCATGCTTAATCCACTTCCATCCATGCCATTTATCACTTGGCAGGTTGTCAGTAACCAAAGTCTTTTGGGGAGGGCTAGAAGAGTCCTTATTAAGTTTTCCAGCAACGTTTTCAATTTTCCAAATCTTACTAATTTCAGAAAAATACAAATCGCCGTCATGCAGACTAACTCCTGTGGCATATGTCAGATTTTCAGCTACAAGAATTTTTTCATCGATCACTCCATTCTTATCGGTATCTCTTATAGAAAAAATTTTACCTGCGTTTCGAGAGCCCACATAAATCCTTCCATCACTTCCCTCGGCAATTTGTCGAGGGGAGTCTATATCTGATGCAAATATCTCAATTTTAAAACTTGAATCAATTTTTAAATCTGGAATATTTTGAGTAAATGCGATGGGCACAAAGGAACAGATCAATAAAGATCGTAGTAAAATTTTATTTTTCATCATAATTAAAGCCCTCTACATTTTTTTGGAAAATACTAATAATATCTTTATATGAATTATGAGCTATTGCTTTTTTCAAAAGCACTATCAAGCTCTCCATTTCATTTACATCCGGGAAAGATTCCAGTGATTTAAAAATTTTTGGGTTAGTGGTGGGTAATTGTTCTCCAGAAATTAAGAGCTCCTCATACATCTTCTCTCCAGGCCTTAGGCCCACTTCAAGAATTTGTATGCCCTTTGAGCCTGGCTCAGACGCGATATTTCTTCCAGATAAGTGGATGAGTTTTTCGGCTAGATCAAGTATTTTTAATTGCTCTCCCATATCTAAAATAAAAACCTCGCCCCCATCTGACATTTGAGCAGCCTGCAGCACAAGGTTTGAGGCTTCTGGTATTGTCATAAAGTACCTTGTGACCTCTTTATCTGTAACAGTCACCGGTCCACCTTTAGAAATCTGCTCTAAAAATAGAGGAATAACTGATCCCGAAGAATTGAGAACATTGCCAAAACGCACCATTGAAAATTTTGTAGCTGGAGATTTGGTGTTCAAAGACTGAATTACAATCTCAGCCATTCTTTTAGAAGCGCCCATGATATTAGAAGGCCTTACAGCTTTATCGGTTGAAATCATCACGAAAGATTTCACTTCATATTCAATAGCTACGCAGGCTAAATTATATGTACCTATAATATTATTTTCACATGATTTGGTTATATTATTCGAACTCTCTACAAGAGGAACATGCTTGTATGCAGCTGCATGATAAACATAATCAATTTTATATTTTTGAAAAATAGCTTGTAAATTGCCCGGATCTTTAATGTCTCCTAGTACAGGAATAATATTAGTTTGTAATTTTTTTGATAATACAATTGCGCTGCACTCGCGCTCAAGCGTATACAAATTATATTCTGACGAATCATATAAAATGATTGAGTCAGGATTGTTGTCCAATAATTGCCTAACAATCTCTGAGCCAATTGAGCCCCCGGCACCTGAAACAAATAATTTTTTCTCACTGGCGTTATGAATTAAGTCCTTGGCCACCCTGGCTCTTGGCAAAAGATCATCCAAGGAAAGATTTTGAATATCGGTCATTTTCTTTTGGTCGGAAATAAGCTCGTGAAAAGATGGAACTGTGCGGACAGCAACCTTAATTTTTTCTAACTCAGAAATAATCTCTCGCCTCTGTTCAGTTTGAATGCTTGGAATTGCAAGAAGCACTTCCAAATTCTGATATTTATTTTTTAACTCTATTAATTGCTGGAAGGACCCCAGAATAGGTATGTTATTAATCTGACGATTTCTTAAATTTTTAGAATCATCAAAGAAAGCAAGCAATTTCATTGAAGGATCCAATAGAATGGACTGAAATAACTCATTTCCAGATTCTCCCGCTCCATAAATTACTATAGGTTTAGCATCGCTATTGGTGTTGTATGGGTATAACAAATATTTAGCTACATCACGTGAGATATTCAGAAACGCATAAAAAACTGCAGATAAAAGAAATCCTTGTAAAAATGCAATAGATAGAAAGGAGGTAGAGATAACATTAAATTGATAGATGTGCATAACAGACCAAGAAAATCCGAAAATCATTGAGCCTATTAATGTTAAAAGTATAGAATCCTTAGAATCAAAAAATTTGATTAGAGACTTATAGAAACCAAATACATATAGATAAGTTATAGAAAGAACTGCTGGGAAAAAAAAGGATTGCCATTCTGAAATCAAAATTTCAAACACACCGGTTGAAAACTCTGAGGCAATATACGTGGCCATAGGTGGGCCAAAGACCAACCAGCAAATTAGTGCTAGTAAAAAATCATTTATAAGAATAACGATAGATTTTCTAGTTCTATTAAGAGAGTGTAATGTCGCTGCTATCATCTCAAATTATGCAATTCATATAATAAGGTTTCTGTAGACTCCAGTTTAACATTCATCTCACTTTGGAGCTTAAAATTATCTATAACGAAGCTTCCATAGAGTCTTAAGAGCATCCCTTTTAAAAAGGGAATCTTAAAAATAAACTGAGAGATCATCTTGGGGGCATTATGAACAACTCTATTGCTGTGAGCTCTAAGCAGAGCATTTAAACTGATGGCAGAAGTATCGGCTAAATTATAGATTTCAGATTGATGGAAGAGGTTTGGATCTTCTAATAATTTTTTTATAACCAGCTGTATATTACTCAAAGAAATAAAACTACGTTGATTCGTTTCACCCTCTGGCAAAGAAAAAGTTGGGATTCTTGATCTCGAGTATCCTAGCAATCTGCCAAGATTGGATTTATGCGACTTATTTAATACAGGAGGTAAACGAAAAATAATTGAATGCAGGTCAGTGCTCAATGACCGATCTGCAATCAAAGATTCGCATTTGGATTTAGCTCTGCCATATGAACATTCTGGAGTTAATAAAGACAACTCAGTAAATGCTATGTTCGACGAGGTGTTGTCACCATATACCTTACTGGTGCTAAAAAAAATTAGCCTGCTGCACTGGAGAGATACTAAGGAACTTAATGCACTTTCAGTTAGCTCCACTTCTTTATTAATATCCCCTTGATTTAAACGAGAGTTCAGTGAAGCGAGATGAATGAATACATCAACTTTAATATTGATTAAGTTAGATGCTAGTTCCTGATATGAAAATAAAAATTTTGAATCACTTTTAAGAGATGAGGAGATGCGAATAATCGTATGACCGCAGCTCTCCAAAAAAGGGATCAACTCCCTAGCTATCAATCCATTTGCACCTGTTACAGCAATAATCATGTTTATGTTTTAAAATAAACATTTTAACTGGAAGATTGTGTTCATAGTAGCTATAAAAAATTTCATTTGCGTTATAGCCTTACTGGTGATGTCCCCCATTTTTGTTGTTGCTGCATTTCTTATTGCTGCAGAAGATGGTTTCCCAGTTTTCTTTTCTCAGCAACGTATTGGCCTGCATGAAGAGTTGTTCACTATTTATAAAATAAGGACAATGAAAATAAATACTCCTCAATCAGGAACGCATAACATTAACCATAAATATAAATTAAAAATTGGAATGCTTTTGAGAAAGATAAAGCTTGATGAATTTCCCCAGCTTGTAAACGTGATTCGAGGTGAATTAAATTTAGTTGGCCCCAGACCTGGGCTTGAAAACCAAACAGAGCTTCGAATGTCCCGTTTTGAGAGAAATATTTTTGATGTGAAGCCTGGCATAACTGGTCTCTCTCAGATATTAGGCTACGACATGAGCAACCCTGAGCAGTTAGCTCAAATAGATCAAATATATATTTTAAATCAAACATTAAGAGTAAACTTTCTTATCTTAATTGGAACATTTTTTAACTTTCCTAGAAACTATCTAGCTGCTGAACTTAATATTCGCAATTTAAAAAATAATACATAGGATTAAAAAATGTTTAAAAAAATATTTAAAAGATTTCAACCTGAAGAATTATCTGATGCTAATGAGACTGATGTTATTTTAAGGTTGATGTTTGAAATTGCGATGAGTGATGGGACTTTAGACAAATCAGAATTAGACTTACTGAAAAAAAGAGCCAGCCAAATCAACAAAGGTGACAAAAAACCATCCGACATTATCAAAGAAGTTATCAGCGATGCGGAGCAGTCATCCTCTCTTTACCCAACAGTCACAAGAATCAATGCAGAATACTCTGTAGAGCAAAAAAAAGAAATTTTGCATAGATTGTGGGTATTAGTTGCAGTAGATGGAGTTATCAATCATTACGAAGAAAATTTATATTTTAAAATTGCTGAATTAATAAAGATTAAAAGGTCTCAAGCCAATCAAATAAAACAAGAGGGGTTTTAAGGTTTGCTTAAGTAAATGGGGGATGACCACGCTCTTTCATTAATCTCTCCAAGACAGTTATCTGAGAAGTCAGTCCTAAAACTTCCTTTGCATAACTTAAAACTGTCCTCAGTTACCTTTGATTGCACCCCGTTGATGGCTGGTGTGAGCTCCTGAACCGCTCTTACATAATATACGCTGTCTCGTAAATAATTTTCATCTTCAAATTCAATTACGCACTCACTTTTACCAGAACATGAGAATGTCTTCCAGGCATCTTGAATTAAAGGGCTAATTGCCTCACCAGCATACTCTTGCGGTGTAATTTTAATTATTTCAATTCTCTCTATGATATGCCGCTTATTAGAGGGGTTATAGCATTCTCCAGCACATAAGTATTCTAATCTTTCTGGTGATAAAGAATCTATAGATTCCTCTGGGCACCCATCTTTTTGCTTAAAGCTTCCTGCGGCGCGAACAATAAATTTAGGATTTTGGCTCATGGTAACCTCTGAACCCATTGGAGCATTTCCTTCTGGCGCATTAATAAGGTCAAACCATAAAAGAATCCTTGGACCACTCGTTCCATAAACATTTTTATTTTTGAGTGCAGACCATATCTGATCTTTGCTGCGACCTTCGGAGTGCACAGCCAAAATTCCCCCTGGATAAACAAAACTTGATGCTCTTTCGATATCAGGCTGACTTTCTCCCGGCTTTATTTTTGGAAGCTCAGGGAAAGTAGGATCTTTTGCCTTATAATTATATTCCCACATTTTAGATTTTGGACCCGTGGCAAACGTCATCTTTCTTCTTTCATACTGCTTATATCCAGTACCCGGTCTTGCAGTATGATCATCTGTTGATGCAATAAAACCAAAATTATATCTTTGAGGATTATCATCACCAGAACTAAAATTTGAAATTGCTAATGCATATTGTGCCGATTGTTTTGGGCGATAATTAAATGCGGGCTTGAAGCAATCTGTACATTGATCACAATTTAACCACTCCTCTGGAGCTGCTTCAGGAAAAACCATATTAGTATAGGGGCCACCAGCTAGGGTATATTTTTTTGCTAATTCAACTCGCGCCGCGCATTCTGCATCCGACAAACCATCACATTTCTTTTTTTGTATCTCGCCTGCCTGCCAGCAACATGGCAAAAAATTATCTGTAGGCTCTGGACAACTCATTTCTCCGTTCTGCAAAAAATTAGCAGAAGCAATATCGCGAAATTCTTCGCTGTTACCATGCCCGGACATCACTTCCAGCAAAATTTGTTTCTTGGAATCATGACCTTGGTCATTCAAGCGATTATCCCATGATGTGCCTAAAGGAACATGAAAGCCCCAGGTTT
>Ga0307986_10001959_pt1 | contig 14817 bp, 16 predicted proteins | sample EllFjometageno82_FD_203170 | JGI IMG/M metagenome (GOLD analysis project Ga0307986, IMG submission 203170) | Marine microbial communities from Ellis Fjord, Antarctic Ocean - #82 | ecosystem: Environmental > Aquatic > Marine > Unclassified | place: Southern Ocean | collected 2014-10-09
TGCAATAGAATCCAGAGGTTTTATTTTTGCTTCAACTATTTCTTATTTAACAAATAAACCTTTAATACTATTAAGAAAAAAAAATAAATTACCTGCAGAAAGATATTCTGTAGATTTTAAGCTTGAATATGGAGAGGCCACAATAGAGGTTCATAAAGATTCGATTGATAAAGATGATAAGGTTTTAATAATTGACGACTTGATAGCGACTGGTGGAACAGCCGAGGCAGCAGCTAAATTAATAGAAAAATCAAAAGGAGTCGTAGCTGGCTTTATTTTTATTATAAATTTATTTGATTTACCTGGAAACAATTTGCTAAAAAAAAAATCTTATTTTACTGAAAGCTTAGTTGAATTTCCTGGGCACTAAAACTTTTTAGCCAAAAAATTTTCTATATAATCTTTAAGGTTAATTTTTCCAAAATTTTTGTAAACTTTATTAGATAAATTAACATTTGTAAGAGCTGAGGCATATCGTTCTCCGAGTCTTTTTGGTAAATAATTTATTTTTGAACGAAACATTCTAGCTACTTCTAATACAGAATAAGATTTTTTATTTGCTATACTGTAATGTCTGCAAAGATTTTTTCTCCACGCTAAATAACAAGTATTTACTGTATCTTGCACATGCGTAAATCTTCTTGTCTGAGTGCCTGGTCTTACGATTGTCAAAGGTTTGTTTGACCTGTATAAGTTCTCAAATATACCAATGATAGTTGCCATGTTTCCAGTCTCAATTTGATTTTGTCCATATACATTATAAAAATAAATTATCTCAAATTTAAAGTTAAACCATTGTTTTAAATTTTCTAATAGTTCTAAGTTTTTAGCTTTAGTAAAAGCATAAGGAGATAAGTTTTTATCATTTCCGTTGTTTCCCAAGGAGGCTGAAGTTGCTGAGTAAATAATTTTAATTTTATTTTTTAAGCAAAAATTAAAAACCGCATTTGTTCCTATGGAATTAGAATCTATGCACTCATTCATCTTTAGGAAACTTTGGAAGATTCTAGCAAATTCACCAAAGTGAAAAACAGTGTGAATTTGCTTAGAATTTTTAATTAACTGAGTTATATTTTTTGTGTATCCCTTTATGTATCTAATTCTTTTATTTTTAATATGATTTTTTTTCTTTCCAGTGGAATAATTGTCTATACTTATAATTCTAAAATTAGTTTTATTAATTAGTAGTTGAATTAAATTAGAACCAATAAACCCTGCTCCACCAGTAACAACAATAATTTTTTTTGCTTTTGGCATCTGTCTTTAATATATTATAAGAACTACAAATCAATCTAAAGTTGGCCTATACCATGAAGCTTTACCTAATATAGAATTAATAAGCCCACTTAATCTTTGTGAATATATTTCTTTTTTTTTAGTCTCGTGAAGTAAAGAGTAAAATAAAATTTTGAATATAGATGAAAACAATGTGGGCATTACTAGTATCAAAGCGTTAAAATAATTAGAATGTTTTTTGTTGAAATAAAATAAGGACCACATCCAATGCCAATTTCTTGTTAATTCAATTTGATGTGAAAAAATTTTATTAACTGATTTTGCACCCATGTGAAAGATTTTTATATTTGGTGCGATATATATATCGCCATTTCGATTTTTTACTCTTTTACAAAGATCTATTTCCTCAAGGTATAAAAAAAAATTTTCATCAAAAAAGCCTATGTTAATAAATTTTTTCATATTTAGGAACATGGCAAAACCTTCGACCTTGTCTGTTTTTAATAATTCAGAATTATTATTTTTTAAATGAAACTCTGTCTTACTCTGTACTGGACCAATAATTGAAAAATCTTTATTTTCACTAACGATTGTAAAAAAATTACTCAAAGTGTCGTTGGATAGTACAGTGTCCGGATTTAAAATAAGTGAATAATTGGTCTCGACTTTATTTAAACCTATGTTATTTGCCCTTCCATAGCCCAAGTTATCGCTAGTTAAAATACAATCAACATTTGAAAACTTATTTTCAATATTTCTTTTAAATACGTTATTACTCGAGTTTTCAACAACGATAACTTTTACGCTTGGATCTATTGAATTTAGACATTTTTCAATATTATCCTCACTTTTAAAAGTTGTGATAATAATTGTAAGATCTTTATTGGACATTTTTTTAACAATATTTGATTTTATAAAACATTTTTTGTAATTTATTATTAAAAGCAAGTATAAACTATTTATTTAAAATGAATAAAATTATTATAACAGGTGGTTCTGGCTTTATTGGAAGTAATTTAGTCAATTATTTTTTAAAAAAAAAATATTTTGTTATAAATATTGATAAACTCTCTTATTCTGGAAATAATTATAATTTAAAGAATGTAAGTAAAAAAAATTATATTTTTATCAAGTCTGATATTAATAACAAAAATACTATTATTAAAGTATTAAAAAAATACAAACCTTCTGCAATATTTAATTTGGCTGCAGAGACTCATGTTGACAGGTCAATAGATAGTCCCGGGCCATTTATACATAGTAATATAAATGGTATTTTTAATCTTCTAGAAGCAATTAGATTCTGTAATAAATATTTAAAGAAAAAAATAAAATTAATTCATGTCTCTACAGATGAAGTGTACGGTGATATAGTTGATGTGTCGAAAAGAGCTAATGAAAACTACCCTTATAAACCTAGTTCCCCTTATGCTGCTTCAAAAGCTAGCGCTGATCATCTAGTTAAGTCATACATTAGAACTTATAATTTTCCTGCTATTATTTCAAATTGTTCAAATAATTATGGCCCGAGACAGTTTCCAGAAAAACTTATTCCTAAGATAATTTTTAATATTTTAAATAATAAAGAATTACCAATATATGGAAACGGATTAAACTCTAGAGAATGGATACACGTGGACGATCATTGTAAAGCGCTAGATCTATTGTCTATCAAAGGCAAAATAGGTGAAAATTATAATATAGGTAGTGGCTATGATTTAACTAATATAAAATTAACAAAACTAATAATTAAGATAATGAAAAATAAAAAATTTAGAATTAATAATAAAGTTAAAATAAAATATGTAAAAGACAGACCGGGACATGATGTTAGATATGCTTTAAATTCTCAAAAGATTAAAAAAGGATACAAATGGAAAGCTAAAATAAATATAACCGAAGGTCTTTCTAAAACTATTGATTGGTACATTGATAATATAAAATACTTTGCTTCAATATCAAAAAAAGATCATGTGCAGAGAATTGGATTAAAAATATGATAAATAAAGGTATCATTCTTGCTGGTGGCGTTGGATCGAGAATGAGTCCAGTTACAAAAGCTGTAAACAAGCAGCTTCTTCCGTTGTATGATAAACCTCTTTTTTACTATCCTCTTTCAGTTCTAATGCTGGCAAAGATTAAAGATATATTGATAATTGTAAATAAAGGACAAGTAGAACAGTTCAAAAAAATTTTACCCAATGGTAATAATTTGGGTATAAAAATAACATATGCAGAACAAGAAAAGCCAAAAGGTTTACCGGATGCTTTTGTGGTTGGAGAAAAATTTATAGGAAAAAGTTCAGTAGCACTTATACTGGGAGATAACTTTTTTTTTGGACAGAACTTAACTAAAAAATTGCAAGACTGTACTAAACTTGTTAGAGGAGCAAAAGTATTCTTACATCCAGTTAAAAAACCGTCTCTTTATGGTGTGGCTACAATTAATAAAAAAAATAAAATCATAAACATTGTTGAAAAACCTAAAAAAACTAAATCTAATCTTGCTGTCACAGGCCTTTATTTCTTTGATAATAAAGTAGTAAAATTTAGCAAATCATTAAAGCCGTCAAACAGAAAAGAGATTGAAATAGTAGATTTATTAAATAAATATAAGAATGCTAGACAGCTAAATTCTGAATTAATTGGCAGGGGTGGCGCTTGGTTAGATACAGGCTCGATAAAAGATTTTAATGATACTTCAAATTTTGTTGCAACCATTGAAAATAGACAGGGGTTTAAGATTGGATGTCTCGAAGAAATTGCATTTCAAAATAAATGGATTAAGAAAAATGACATAAAAAAAGCAATAAATTTTTATGGTAATTGTGAGTATTCAGACTACATATCGAAACTTATAAAATGAACAAAACATTTACAAGAATCAAGGGATTAATAGTGATTGAAGGTATAAAATTTAATGATAGCAGAGGCTATTTTAGAGAGATACAGAAAAAAAAGATGCTGAAGAAAATTGATCTAAAATTTTGGTGTATGTCTAAATCTAAGAAAGGTGTTCTGAGAGGACTGCATCTTCAACTTAAAAATACACAAGATAAATTTATTTCTGTAATCAAAGGAAAGATTGTTGACGTTGTTATTGATTTAAGAATTAAATCTAAAACTTTTGGAGAATATTATAAAATAGAACTCTCAGAAAAAAACTGCAAATCATTATTTATACCAGCAGGTTTTGCTCACGGGTTTTATAGCATGGCTGAAGAAAACATTATTTTTTATGGCAATTCTAACTATCGATCTAAAAATAGTGAGATTGGACTAAAGTGGAATGACAAAGATTTGAATATTAAATGGCCAAGTGGAAAAAAAATTATTTCAAAAAAAGATAGTCAAAATCTATCATTCTTAGAATTTAAAAATAAAATTAATTTTAAGAGTGTGTAAATCATATGAAATGTAAATTTTGTGGAGAAAAAATAACTCCATTTATGAATTTTGGTAAAATGCCAATGGCAAATGGTTTTTTAAAGAAACAAGATTTCAAAAAAGAATTTTTCTTTAAACTAGAAGTTGGTTTTTGCAAAAAAGATTTCTTGTTTCAAATAAATAACCACCCTCACTCACCTCACATATTTAATAATAAATATCCATTTTATACTGAGAAATCACAACATATGATTGACCACTTTAAGTTATACTTTAAGTGGATTAAGAGTAATTTTCTAAAAAAAAATTCCAAGGTAATAGAAATAGGTTCAAACGATGGAACATTTTTAAATTACTTTAAAAAATCTAATGTTGAACATCTGGGTATAGAACCTTCTAGCAATGTAGCCAAGTACTCTAGAAAAAAAGGCGTAAAGGTATTAAATAAATTCTTTTGTTATAAAGAGGTTAAAAAATTAAGAAAATATAAAAATTCTACAGATGTAATATGTGCCGCTAATGTTATCTGTCACATACCTGATATCAATGATTTAATTAAATCTGTAGATTTCTTATTGTCAGATAGAGGAGTTTTTATATTTGAAGAACCTTACCTTGGATCTATGTTTAAAAGAACTTCATACGATCAAATTTATGACGCTCATGTTTTTATTTTTTCTATTCATTCGATTGATACTACGTTTGCACAACGTGGCTTTGAACTAATAGATGTATTGCCACAAAAAACTCACGGGGGTTCCGTGAGATATGTATTAGCTAGAAAAAATAAGAGAAAGACTTCCAGAATAGTTGCTAAATTTCTTACTAAAGAAAAATCACTTAATTTAAACAATATGAAATCTTGCATAAAATTTAAAAAAAATTGTATTAAATCTAAAAATTATTTCAGAAAAAAAATTATTGAATTAAAAGAAAAAGGAAAAACTATTTGCGGCTATGCTGCCTCTGCAAAAAGCACAACTATGTTAAATTTCTGCAAGATTAACAGCAAATATATAGATTATATAGCTGATTCAACTAAAGAAAAAATTGGTAAGTTTTCTCCAGGAACGCATATTCCTATTGTATCTATTGATCATTTTAGAAAAAAATATCCAGATATAGCCCTGCTATGTTCCTGGAATCACAAAAATGAAATAATGAAAAAAGAAAAAAAATTTGTTAAAAAAGGTGGAAGATGGATTTTTCATGTCCAATAAATTAATAGTTGTTACAGGTGGCAGTGGTAGGTTTGCTGCTTCACTAAAAAAAAAAAAAATTAGCAAAAACTGTTTTTTTCCTACAAAAAAACAACTTAATATTTTAAGTGTTAACTCAATTTTCAATTATTTAAAGAAGAAAAAACCTAAATACGTAATACATCTTGCAGGATTATCTCGGCCAATGTCATTACATGATAACAAAATTGAAAAAAGTATAAATTTAAACATAATTGGTACGGCAAATATGGTAATTAGTTGTTCAAAACTAAATATTAAACTAATTTATTTTTCGACTAGCTATGTTTATTCAAGTACAAGCAAAACATCTAAAGAGATAGATCCCATTCTTCCCAAAAATAACTATGCTTGGTCTAAGCTTGGCGGTGAGTCATCTGTTCATATGTATAAAAATTCTCTTATATTGAGAGTTAGCATGACAGAAAAACCATTTGTGCACAAAGAAGCTTTTAAAAATGTTTTGACAAATTTCATGTATCACGATGATGTAATTAAGCTACTTCCAAAACTACTTGACCATAAAGGAGTAATAAATATTGGTGGGAAATCACAATCTGTATTCGATTTTGTAAAAAAATCAAATTCAAAAATTAAAGCTATAGTTGCAAAAAAAAATCAAGTACCTTTGAATAGTACAATGAATATTTCTAAATTAATAAAAATAACTAAATAATTTTTTATAGATTTGTAATATCAAAAAAAAGTATAGGTAAGGTTTTGTATTTAGTATTTTTTTTGAACCAATAAGACATGTATCTTTCAGCTAGAAATCCATAGATTCTCTGAAGTCCATAACCACTAAGATTATTAAAACCAAATAATTTTTCACACTTTTCTAGCCAAGGAAAAATTGATTCATAATATTTTATTAACACACTTTTCTTGCAAATAAACATGTTATGTGGATTAAATGAAACATTTTTATTTACAAATATTTCAAATTTTTTTCTATCTGCGCTTGGTAAAAGTTTAATTGCTTTGTCTAAATTTCCTTTTCCGTGCATCATATCAAAATGAAATTTAATATTTCTTTTTTTTTTATTAAAAAAAAGGGACGGATTTAATAACATCTCTAAAAAGGCTTTTTTTATAAATTTTGAAAACCTAAATTGGTTTATATAAAGTGGACTTCCAATTATTGCGTCATATTTATTAAACTTTGATGGAATGTTCTTTATGGTTAATCTATTTAACTCTGTAATATCTAAATTTTTTTTTAAATTAAAATTTTTTATAGTCCAAAATTTTCTATACTGACAAAAACCAACCCATTTATTTTTACCTATCTTGGGCAAGTAATTTTTCCAAATCCAGTAATGAAATGTATATTCACCATAATATTTATTTTTTTTTGATATATTTTTTCTTTTTTTGTCAGTTAACCAATAATTTGGAAAAGGTTTGTTGCCTAATCCAACTGGATTATAATTTAATTTTTTTATAGTGCTATAATGATTGTGATCAAGAGTTAGACAGTACATTTCTAAATTTTTTTTCATATATTTTAAAAATTATGTCTAGTTGGATACATTCTAAATGTTGCAGGAATTTTCATGGGATTAAAAAAATTATTTATTTGGTTTGATAACATTAAATCCCCAATTCTAGCATAGGATAAATATTGTAAATTTTTTACGTGTGTTTTAATCCAATAAGAAGCAAATCTTTCCATCATAAAAGCGGGTAGTCTATCGTTGTATCCTTTTAGTAGTTTTTTCTCTTTGCAGAAATTGTAACACTTGTCTAACCACGGAAACAATACACTGCAATATTCATCAAAAATTTCAGCCTTAGATAAAAAAATAGTAATACTAAATTCATTTTTATTAAGATAGCTCCTAAAACTCTCTCGATTTTCTTTATCCAAAAAGTTAATACAACTACTCAAAATTTCATTATTATCTTTGTCGTGCACTTTGTTGAATTGTTCCAAAAGTGTTTCATTTTTTAAAGTTATTGGCTGTACTTGAATAGCATCAGAATTTATAAAAATTTTATTTTCAAGTCCAAGTAACTTTGAGTATAGACTTTTGAAAGAATTTTTTTGTTTTTTTTTATACTCACTATCTAGCCAAAACCTTCTATAGTGACAAGTCCCAACCCAGTCGTCTGACTTCATTTTAGGTAGTTCATTTTTCCATATCCAATAAATACCCGTCGCTTCTGCAAAAAAATTATTTAAACTAGAAATATTTTTTCCATTTTTTTCATCAAGCCAATTATCTGGAAAATTATTTTTTCCTAATCCAAGTGGTTTTATGAAGGTTGGGAGTTCATCTAGGACTTTATAATATTTTAAAGATAGACAGTAGATTTTTAAATTTTTCATTAGATTTAATTGGTAGCGGGAAGTGGAATCGAACCACTGACCTCAGGCTTATGAGTCCTGTACTCTAATCTCTTCCCTCTCCTTAACTTTGTTATACAACAAAACTTTTTCAACCTAAAATACTATTTTTAATCAAGGTGTGTCGAGATTATGACAAAATCAGGTATAATTTAAAATATGAATCAATTTTTAATTTTCATAATTTTAATTGTGATAAAACTTATAACAGTACTTACTTACAATATAAAAAGCTTGTGGTCCTGAAAATGAGTTTTTTTTATAAGATCAATTTATTTTTAAATTTAATAAAATATTCTATTAAAGAAAAATTTAGAAAGGATAATGGTAAACATTTTTTATTTTTGAAAGATTATTTTAAGGAAAAAAAAGACGGTTTTTATATTGATGTCGGTTGCTATCATCCAATAAGACTATCCAATACAAAATTTTTGTATGAAAAAGGATGGCGAGGAATAAATATTGACATAAACAAGAAGTCTATAGATTTATTTAAAATTACTAGAAAAAAAGATATAAATTTAAATATTGGAATAGGAAATAAAAATAAAGTGTCTGAGGCATATTTTAAAAAAGACCTATTTCCTCTAAATACTTTGGTTATTGACCATGCAAAAAAATTATTAGGTGAATATAAAAAAAAAAAAATTAATGTTTATACATTAAACTCAGTTATAGATAATAACGCTAAGAATAAAAAAATAGATTTCTTAGATATTGACTGTGAAGGAAATGACTTAAAAGTTCTAGAAGGGTTAGATTTAAATAAAAATGAAATTGATTTAATATCAATAGAAATGCACGGATATGATGAAAAAACTAAAAGAGACGGAGAATTGGTTTTTGATATTATGAAGAAAAATAGATACGAAAAATTGTATGGCAATTTCCCAGATACATTGATTTTTAAAAAAATTAAATAAAATTTTATTGGTAGCGGGAAGTGGAATCGAACCACTGACCTCAGGCTTATGAGTCCTGCGCTCTAACCGACTGAGCTACCCCGCCACTTAAATATTAATGATTTATAATAGTTTTATTTAAGAATTAAAGATAATATTATATTTTAGATCATTAATTTATAAAAAAAAGGTCAAACATCGAATTAAATGAGAAATATACTGTACATAATAATAATATTTTTTAACTTGAGTCCGCTATATGCACTTGAACTAAAGGGGACTTTCTTTCAAGGAAATCTAATAGTAGGCAAAACGGAAATTGGATCAAAAGTATTTATAGATAAAAAAAAAATCAAGATCTCTAAAGAAGGTCACTTTGCTTTTGGACTAAGTAAAAATAGAGAAAACGATATTGTTATTAAAGTTGTTAAAAATGGTATTTCCAAAAATACTATTAAAAAAATTTATAAAAAAAACTATAAAATACAAAAAATTAATGGACTTCCTGCTAAACAAGTTACGCCTCCTAAAGAAGTCTATGAAAGAATTAAAAACGATAATAAATTAATTGGTAAGGCGCGGGCTATAAATAGTGATTTAACTTACTTTAGTGATAAATTTGAAAATCCAATTGAAAAAATAATAATTACTGGTGTCTATGGAAGTCAAAGAGTATTAAACGGGATACCTAAGTCACCACATTATGGGTTAGACTTTGCAGCTAAAGAAGGTGCTAAAATAAAAGCAATGTTAGATGGAGTAGTTACACTCGCTGAAAAGGATTTATATTATACTGGGGGAACAGTCATTTTTGATCATGGTCATGGTATCAGCACACTCTATATGCATATGAAAAATGTGAGTGTTGAAAAAGGGCAAAAAATTAAACAAGGTGACGTTATAGGAACAGTTGGTAAAACTGGTAGGTCTACAGGAGCTCATTTAGATATAAGGCTAAACTGGTTTGATGTTAAACTCGATCCCGCTAGTGTTTTAGAGCTGGAAAATCTAAGGTAATTGTTCAAGTGGTTTTAAATTTAAATAGAAATGATTTTTATAAAGTATTTACCTTAAAAATATTCATTTATTTATTTTTATTTCTTACGGTCTCTTCTATGGGATTCCTTTTAATAATAGATATTTTTCTTTTTTTTATATTATTAAGAATATTAAAATATGAAATTATACGAATAACTGTTTTATCTTTTTTTCTTTTTTTCTTTTTATTAGTGGTAAATATTTTTTATTCTAAAAATATTACCGATAATAATAATTTTTTTTACAGGGGCCATGAAAAATATTATAATGATAAAAATATCTATGCAAAAAATATATCTGATAAATTTAAAATGTCACACGGTGATATTAATGCAATTGATGTTTGTTCGGATAAAATAAATTTAAAAAGACAACAACAAGTTCAGATATTTAAGACTGATAAATATGGTTTCAGAAATGATAATTTTAACCTAGAAGAAGCTGATGTTATTCTAGTTGGAGATTCTTTTATTGCTGGAAGTAGTAACACACAAAGAGATATACCAGCAAATATATTGAGTAAAATTTCTGATTTGAAAGTTGCGGCAATTACAGTAATTAGTAATCCACTCAAATATGAAGAGTATTTAAAAAAATTTTTACCTATTATTAAAAAAGATGCAAAAATATTTGTATTTTATTTTCAGGGAAATGATTTCAATATAAACTTATCAAGCTTTAATGAAGTAAATAAACAAAGTTATAAATTTAAAATTGTATCTTTTTATGAAAGATTGGAAAGAAATAAAGATAGTCTTTTTATAAAAAAATTAAGAATAGTTTATTATAAAAATTATTTTTTTAAAAAAATTAGACCAAAATCTCAAAGATTTCTAAAAAAAATTGCATATACCCTGAAGGGGCAGTGTCCTGCAGCTTATTACCATGCCCTTAATGAAAAATTTATGGGATTCTATTATAAGAATGAGAGTGAAGAGTTAAACGTATCGACTCATATAATCAATGATAAAAATATTATTAATAGAATTGAAAAAATAGTATTTATTCCAAGTAAATTTTCTGTTTACCAAGAAATTCTAGGACTCAAAAAAAATAATAGATATGGGTCTTTAGAATATTTAAAAACTAGTTATAAAAAAAAAGGTATTGAAGTTGTAGATCTAACAAACATTCTTAGGGTTTCCGCACAAGAAAAAGCTAGGGAAGGAAAATTAATCTATTGGTCTGATGATACACATTGGAACAAACATGGAATAAGATCTGGAATGAAATATCTACTTTCGTTCATAAAAAATTAATCCAGATTGAACTTATTTTTATAATCTTTATTCAACGATTTTTTCTGTTCTGATTTTAATAGTATAAAATCTCCGATAGCTAATATATCTAGATTAGTTCCCATGAAACATTGTACTGCATCTTTAATATTACCTACAATAGGTTCTCCTCTAATGTTAAAAGAAGTATTCACTAAAATTGGACAACCAGTAATTTCTTTAAATTTTTTTATTAGCTTATAATATTTTGGATTTGTGCTTTGATGCACAGTTTGTATCCTTGCAGAGAAATCAACGTGAGTAACAGCCGGAATTTTTGATCTTTTTATATTTAGTTTGTCTATACCAAATAAATTCTCTTGTTCGCGTGTCATTGGTATTTGAAATTCTTTTTTAATTTCAGCAACCATGAGCATATAAGGGCTTAAATCTTTTAAATTAAACCAATTATTTGCTTCTTCACTTAAAACAGATGGTGCGAACGGCCTAAAGCTTTCTCTAAATTTAACCTTTAAGTTTAATTCCTTTTGCATATTAGATGATCTTGGGTCAGCTAATATTGATCTAGCACCTAAAGCTCTAGGTCCAAATTCCATTCTACCTTGAAACCATCCAATAGTTTTTTCTTTACTCAGTTCATTCGCTAAAATATCTATTAAATCATCCTCTTTATATTTTTTAAAATTAACATTCATTAACCTAAGCTCATGCTCTATATAACTGTTTTCAAAACTAGGTCCTAGATAAGAACCGTTCATGCTATCGTTAGGATTAACTCTTCGTTTTTGATCTAGTTCATGGTGCCAATAACCTAAAGCTGCTCCTAATGAACCACCTGCATCTCCTGCTGCAGGCTGTATCCAAATTTTATTAAATATTTTATTTTTTAAAATTTTTCCATTTGCCACACAATTTAAAGCGACACCACCAGCTAAGCATAAGTTTTTAATTTTATATTCAGTAAAAATATTTTTAGTTATTTTAAGAACTATTTCCTCTATGACCGATTGAATCGAGGCAGCTATATCCATGTGAAATTGTGTTAGCATACTTTCTTCGGATTTTCTGGATGGTTGACCAAATAATCTATCAAATTTTTTATTAGTCATGGTTAAGCCTGTGGCAAAATTAAAATAACTCATGTCTAACCTAAATGAACCATCTTCCTTTAAGTCAATTAATTTTTTTAAAATTAATTTTTTGTAAATAGATTTTCCATAAGGAGCTAGTCCCATGAGTTTATACTCACCACTATTAACCTTAAAACCAGCGTAGTAAGTAAAAGCAGAATAAAGAAGGCCTAGGGAATGGGGAAAATGAATCTCTTTGAGCATCGTTATTTTGTTTCCTTTACCGTGTGCAACAGTAGTAGTTGCCCACTCACCTACTCCATCTAAAGTTAATATTATAGCTTCATCAAAAGGTGATGGATAAAAAGCACTTGCGGCATGACTGAAGTGGTGTTCTGAAAATTTTATTTTTTTTATCTCTTTAAACTCCTCATCTAGTTCATGAAGAAGATCAAATAAATATTTTTTTTGAAACAATTTTTCTCTCAACCATACTGGCATAGCTAATGAAAAAGATTTAAATCCTTTTGGAGCAAATGCCAGGTAAGTTTCAAGTAATCGTTCAAATTTTAAAAATGGTTTTTCAAAAAAGACTATGTAGTCAACCTGATTTAATTCTAATTTTCCTTCTTGCAAAACATACCTTATTGCATTTTTAGGAAATCTTTCGTCATGTTTTTTTCTTGAAAATCTTTCTTCTTGAGCAGCTGCAATAATTGCTCCATCTTGAATTAAAGATGCTGCACTATCGTGGTAAAAAGATGATATGCCTAAAACAATACTCACTAGAAGATAGTATATATAAATGGAGCTATTGCAGATCCTTGACTTAACACTATTAAAAATCCAAAAAGAGCTAGAACAATTATAATTGGCATTAACCAATATTTTTTTCTAACGAACAAGAACTCGCAAAATTCTTTAAAAAATTCAATCATTAAAACTGTTTATCCATTGTTGTAATGTTTTTTTTTCTTTTTATCCAATAAGAATTATTTTTTGAAAACTTAAGTGCAAGTAGATCTTTGCCTAAAATTTTAACAAAAAAACTTATTGGCGTGACAATAGTAAAAAAAATAAAAGCCATAACTATTGGTGCAACTATTTTGCCAAGAGCTTCTCCTAATTTCATCCAAGCAACGTTTAGTGGTTTTAATATTTTTGGAATTAAAAAAGCTATAGCTAAAAATAAAATAGCTATGCTTAGTGACCAAAGTCTTATTGGGCCTGAGGTTAAAATTGGCCATAAGCCAATAAGAGAAAAAACAATAGCAAAGGTTATACCAAGTTTTTTTTCAGATGATTTGTGCATAGCCTCTAATTATAGCTTAAAATAGATATACTCAAGAAATTAAGCAGCTACTTGCAGATTGTGCTTTTCTGCAATTCCACTTAAAAAATTCCAAAGATATTTAGCTGTTGATAGAGCTGCTATTTCAGCTTTACCTTGTTCTTCTTTAGAAAGTCCGTCTAGTAATTTTTCACATTCTTCTCGGTGATAGACATCTGCTTTTTTGTGGGCTTCAAAGAATTCGAGACCTTCTTTTGAATTAACACCATAGTATTTTTTAAGGCCTTGAATTTTTGTTTCTGCTATTTCAGGGATTTGTCTTTCGTAAGTGTATAAAGAAGCAAGACCCTCAGCATAAGTTGATCTTCCATTTTTAAAGAAGTTGTCAATTAAATCTTTCGTAAACTTGTCTGGCTTGACTTCTTCTAATTTTTCAGCATCAGCACCCATTGCTAGTGCAAAATTTTTCCAAAGTTTTGGATGATCTGCGTCTCTATTTTCTTCATCATTTAAATTCTCTAAAAGAATTTTTCTTTTCTCAATATCTTCACATAAAGAATGTGTTGCACTGATATATCTGGGAAATGCTTTTACATGTTGGTAGTATTGTTCTGCGTAATCTTTAATAATTTCTCTAGTTAATTTTCCTTCATTCCAAGATTTATAGAATGGGTGATTTAATAAGTGGTATTTGTCTAGTTTTTGATTTAATTTTTTTGAAAACATTTAATCTCCTTGGTTATAATCAATTTATTATATTTAACCTGTAATATTCAATTAAAATTGATACAACTCTTAGCTGTAACTGTTAATAAGATTGAAATTTTTTAAAAAAAAGCACAATATAAAATCCACGTGGCGAACAAATTTTTAGAAGATAAAAAAGCTTTAGTAGTCCTAATCGCTGCTAGTCTAGTAGTACTTGTTTCTATGGGCATAAGACAAACATGGGGCTTATTTTATCAATTTTTTGAGAACGATTTAGGGATTAACAGAAGTCAGTTTGGATTAGCAATTGGTGTACAAATGCTTTTTTGGGGCATAACAGCACCTTTATTTGGAATGGT
>Ga0307986_10001960_pt1 | contig 14814 bp, 13 predicted proteins | sample EllFjometageno82_FD_203170 | JGI IMG/M metagenome (GOLD analysis project Ga0307986, IMG submission 203170) | Marine microbial communities from Ellis Fjord, Antarctic Ocean - #82 | ecosystem: Environmental > Aquatic > Marine > Unclassified | place: Southern Ocean | collected 2014-10-09
TTCTACCTCTACCCCAATGTCACCAGCACCTAAAAACGCAAATAAAGTTGCCTCACTAGCTTCCATTGTTGACTTAATTTCTGATTTTTTTATTAATTTCTTATTGGCATGTACCACATCATTTATCATTGCTTGAGAATCTATTCCAGAGATGGGTTCTTCTCGGGCAGGATAAATATCTAATAATACTACCTCATCAAATCTACCCAAAACATTTAAAAATTCATTATAAAAATCTTGTGTCCTAGAAAATAAGTGAGGTTGGAAAAAGACACAATTTTTTCGATCGAAGTAAAAGCTTTTGATTGTATCCAAAACACTTTTAATTTCTGTAGGGTGATGCGCATAATCATCTATCACCAAAGCTTCTCCCAATTGAAAAACATTCATTCTCCTAGATACACCTGGAAAAGATGACAATGCTTTTAAAGAAGCCTCAATAGGAATATTTGCTTGGTCAGCTATTGCTACTGCACAAAGTGCATTTAAAATGTTATGTACTCCTAATTCATTAAAAACTACTTTAACAAAATTATCCTTGGGTGTTTTTACATCAAAACAATATCCTTTGGTTAGTTTTTGAATATTTGTAGCTATGTAGTCAGCAGGCACATCAATTCCATATGTTAATCCTGGCAAAGGAACTCCATAAGCAACTATTTTTGTTTGACTAATTTGATTTGAAAACTCAACAAAGGTTTCCTTGAAAATTTCTTTAGTTTCATAGACATCCAAGTGATCCACATCTATTGAAGTTATTCCTCCTATTGTAGGGAATAAATCAAGGAAAGATCTATCATATTCATCGGCTTCTACAATTACAAACTCATTTCCTGTATGAATTAAGTTAGATTTTTGATTGACAAAAAAGCCACCCATAAAAGAAGTAAATGATTGTTTTGTTTGGGAAAAAATATGTGTTAATAAAGCAGTAGTTGTCGTTTTACCGTGTGTTCCAGCAACTGCCAAAATTGTTTTTCCAACACAAATTTCAGCCAAGAATTTAGCTCTTTTTTTTATTTGATTTCCTTGAGAAATAAAAAATGCTAATTGTGGATGTTCAATGGAAATTGCTGCGGTATAAATTATTTCTACATCAATTCCCAAAACAGATTTAGGCAATGCAGAAACTCTAGAATCGTAGACAACGGAGATTCTTTCTTTTTCAAGATCCTGAGTTACAGCTGAAGGAGTAAGGTCATATCCAAAAACAGAATGTCCTTGCATTTTGCAAAACCTAGCTAAAGCTGACATTCCCACTCCTCCTATGCCAACAAAATAATAAGACTTTGATTTTAATAAACTCATATTAACTCCATTATTTCATTAACAATATTTTTTGTTGCATTAGGCCTAGCCAATGCTTTCAACTGAAAACACATTTCCTTCTGAAGAGAAGTGTCTGTTACCAATTTTGTAAATATATCTTGAAAGCTTTTGTCCAAATCCTTTTCTTCAATAACAAGAGCAGCATTAACTTTTGCAAATGACATCGCATTATGAAATTGATGATTTGCTGTCACATTGGGAGAAGGAATTAATATTACAGGTTTACCGACGCAACTTAGCTCAGATAAGCTTCCTGCACCAGCACGAGAAATTATGTAATCAGCAGCAGAATAAAGCTCTTCTGTTTCATAAACGAAAGGTTTAACAACTAAATCCTTACTTGAATAGCTTTTATATACTTCAAAATACATTGCTCCACATTGCCATAAAATATTCAAAGAAAACTCTTTGAAAAATTTAATTTGTAAAGCTACAAGTTCATTGATTTTTTTTGCTCCCAAACTTCCCCCAATAATAAGAAGAGTTTTCTTTTCGGGATCTAAATTAAAAAAAGACTTGGCTTCTTTAGAATTTATAAAAAAATCACTCAAAATCTGACGGACAGGGTTACCCGTAATTAAAATTTTTGAAGTAGGGAAATAATCTTCCATTCCATTATAAGCAACAAAAATCTTGTCTGCTTTTTTACCTAAAAGTCGATTAGTAATTCCTGGAAAAGAATTTTGTTCTTGAATTAGGGTCGTAATTTTTAGCCATTGAGCGACTTTTAAAACAGGACCACTTGCAAAACCCCCGGTTCCCAAAACAACTTGTGGCTTAAATTTTTTTAAAATTAAAAAGGCCTGCAAAAGACTGACTACTATCTTTAATGGAAATAGAAAATTTCTTACTGATAGAGATCGTTGAAAACCACTAATCCATAATCCACGAATAGAAAAACCGGCTTTGGGAACCTTTTCCATTTCCATTTTGCCTATAGCTCCAACAAACAAAATATCAGCATCTCTTTGTTGTAACTTTATCAAAGAAGCAATAGATACTGCAGGATAGATATGTCCTCCTGTTCCTCCTCCAGAAACTATGATTTTAAATGCTTTCACTTAATATACTAATTGGATTTAGTTCATCTATGTCTTTAATTTCATCCCTCTGATCTAATTCTTTTTTAACACTTACACTCAAAATAATTCCCATAGATATACAGGTCATCCAAGCAGAAGTTCCACCACTACTTATCATAGGTAAATTTTGTCCTGTCACCGGAAGCACTTGAAGAGCTACACCCATATTAATAAAAGCCTGTAAAATAATTGGAATCCCTAAACCTATGACCATGAGTTTACCAAACTTTGTTTGAGTATTATGAGCAATTACTACAATTCGGAATAATAAGAGTAAATACAAAACAATTAGTCCTACTCCTCCTATCAATCCAAATTCTTCAACAATTATAGCATAGATGAAATCAGAAGAACTCTGAGGTAAAAAATTTTTCATACGGCTTTTCCCTGCTCCTAAACCAAATATTTTGCCGGAAATTATTGCTGTTTTAGCTCGATCAATCTGATAATTTCCGTCTTCACTTTCACCACTTGTAAAATTCTCGATTCGATTTATCCAGGTATCTACACGATTTGGAAAAACTCCAGGAAAGGCTTTTATCATTAGAAAAAATAAAAGGACTGCAGTCAAACCAACACCACAAATAGTTAATAAATACTTCATAGGATATCCCGCCAAAAAAGAAAGCATTAAAACCATTAAAAACATTAATACTGCAGTTGATAAGTTTGATGGAAAAATCAACAAAACAACTATGAAAACAGGGAGCCACAGTCGTAAAAGAGAACTCTTGAGAGTTGGAATGCTTTCATCTAATTTGGATAAATAATTTGATACATAAATCATTAAAACAACGGAAGCCAAAGTAGATGTTTGAAAACCCAATCCAATAACTGGAATTTTGATCCAGCGGCTTGCATTTGCACCTTCAATAACCGTTCCTTGGGTGGCCGTATAAATTAAAAGAAGGATTACTATAGGAAGCATTAATAAAGAGATTCCTTTGAAATATTGAAATGGAATTTTATGTACTGAAAACATTAACACAAAACCAATGGATAGAATTATAAAATGCTTGGTTAAGTAACCCCAGGGTGTTCCACGACCAACAACATAAGCAAGGTTTGAGCTAGCGCTAAAAACAGGTAAAAATGAAAAAATAGCCAATAAGGTAAATATTCCCCATAAAACTTTATCTCCTGTTATTGATTTAATCATGTCTTATAAATTACGAACTGCAGCTTTAAATTGATCTCCTCTATCTTCATAATTTTCAAATAAATCAAAGCTTGCACAAGCTGGAGATAAGAGAACGGTATCTTTTGGCTCAGAAACCTTATATGCAATTTTAACTGCCTCTGACATGGATTGTGTTTCAATAAATATTTCAGAAACTCCTTCAAAAGCATTCCTTAATTTCTCATTGTCTATTCCTAAACAAATAATAGCTTTTGCTTTTTTTCGAATTAAGGGTAAAAGTGATTCGTATTCATTTCCCTTATCTACTCCACCAACAATCCAAATCAATTGATCATCAATGCTTTCTAATGCAAAATAGGTTGCGTTAATATTTGTTGCTTTTGAATCATTTACATAAGTCACATGCTGAATAGTGAGTACCTTTTCCATTCTATGGGGAGCACCTTTAAAATGCGTTAAACTTTCTCGAATACTTTCCTTACTAATCTCCAATAAATTACCTATGGTAGCTGCAGCCATAGCGTTAAGCAAATTATGTCTTCCGGATAATTGAAATTGAGCAGAATTAATCATAGTGATTGATTTTTGATTATTAATTTTTATATTTTGGCCTTTAATGGTGGTTTGACTATGGGGTGACTCAATGCCAAAAGAAATTTTTTGAGCATCAATTTTTGTTTCTTGAACTGCTGATTTTAAATTCTGATCATCTATATTGAACAAGAAATAATCATTTTCTTTTTGATTTTGAATTATTTTTAATTTTGCTTTGATATACTCATCAAAATTGTAATTATATCGGTCTAAATGGTCGGGTGTGATATTCGTAATAACTGAAATATCTGGAGCAAAATTTTGAATATCATCCAATTGAAAACTGCTTATTTCCAACACATAATAATCATAATCATAGTTTGCAACTTGCAAAGCAAAACTGTTCCCTATGTTTCCTGCCAGACCAACATTAAACCGAGCGTTTTTTAATATTTCATAAGTCAATAAAGTTGTTGTGGTCTTACCGTTTGTTCCTGTAATTCCAATAAGAGTTGCATTTGTGTATTGAGAAGCAAATTCAATTTCAGAAACAATTTTTATTCCATGTCTTTTTATGTCTTGAATCAGTTTGGTATTACTTGGAATTCCTGGACTTTTCACTACTAATTGAGCATCAAGTATTTTATCTAATGAATGGTGACCCGATTCCCAAACAATTTTTTCTTTAGACAAGAGTTCTTGTGATTTTTTGTTAATGGTGTTTTTGTCTGATAGAAATACGTCGTAGCCTTTCTTTTTTCCTAAAATAGCTGCTCCAAAACCACTTTCTCCAGCACCCAAAACAATAAGTTTTTTTTTCATTATCTAAGTTTTAGAGTTACAACAGTGAGAACAGCCAGTACAATTCCAATAATCCAAAAACGGGAAACAATTTTACTTTCATGAAAGCCTAATTTTTGATAATGATGATGTAAAGGAGCCATTCTAAAAATGCGTTCTCCTATACCTTTTTTGGATTTTGTGTATTTAAAATATCCCACTTGTAAAATCACTGAAAGAGTTTCAATAAAAAATACACCACATAAAAGTGGAATTAATAATTCTTTTCTGACTATAATAGCAATTACCGAAATAACTGCACCTATGGATAAACTTCCTGTATCACCCATAAAAATTTCAGCAGGATAGGTGTTATACCATAAAAAACCAATTAATGCACCTAGAAAGGCAGCAATGAAAATTGAAATTTCTCCAACATTTGGGATATACATTATATTTAAATAAGAAGCAAAATTCACGTTTCCAGAAACCCATGCAAATATTCCTAAAGCAAAAATAATTATTGCTGAAGTTCCGGCAGCTAGACCGTCAATTCCATCGGTTAAATTTGCTCCATTAGAAACCGCTGTAATAATAAAAATAACAATAGGTATAAAAACTAACCAAGTATATTGTCGAGTTTCCAAACCAAGCCAGCCAATCAAATCTTGATAATCAAATTCATTATTTTTCAACAGAGGTATAGTAGTAAGGGTAGCCTTAATATTTTGACTGTTAACTTCTGAATTCATTGGCTTTTCAATAGAATTTATAAGAATAATTTCTGAACGAACAGTAACATCAGAATGAAAAAACAATACGGCTCCTACCAATATCCCCAATACGATTTGTCCGACTATCTTAAATTTACCGTGAAGTCCGTCTTTATTCTTTTTGAAAATTTTAATATAATCATCAATCCAACCGATGAAACCCATCCAAACCAATGTCACCATTAGAAGAATAATATAAATATTTTCTAATTCTGCTAAAAAAAGTACAGGGATAAGAGTACTCAAAATAATGATAAGACCTCCCATAGTAGGAGTTCCTTCTTTTTCTTTTTGTCCTTTTAATCCTAAATCTCTGACTGATTCTCCTATTTGTTTCCTTTTTAAATATTTAATAATTTTTTTTCCGAAAATGAGTGAAAAGCTCATTGAAAGAATCACTGCAATGGAAGCTCTAAATGATATATACTGAAACACACTAGCTCCTGGGAGTTGATATTGCTTTTCTAAAAATTCGAATAAATAATAGAGCATAATCAGTTAGTATTTAAAAAAATATTTTGCAATTTTTAAATCATTAAAAGGGAATCTTTCTCCTTTAATTTCTTGATAGGTTTCATGGCCCTTGCCTGCAATCAGGACAATATCTCCTTCTTTTGCCAATTGGCCAGCCATCGCAATAGCCTCTTCTCTTAAGGTTACTTTGAGTACTTTTTTAAAATGCTCCGCTGGAACACCTTTAATGATGTCAGAAAGAATAATGCTTGGTTCTTCGTTACGCGGATTGTCTGAAGTAAATATCACTTTATCACTTAATTCAACTGCCAACTTACCTATTAAGGGTCTTTTTTCTTGATCTCTATTTCCCCCACAACCTACAACTGTTATCAAGCTTTCGTTTCTAGTTCGAATGATATTGATGGTTTTTAAGACACTTTCCAAAGCATCCGGTGTATGGGCATAGTCAATCACAATCGTAACTTTATTTGAAGTTTGAAATGTCTGAAACCTTCCATCAACACTATTTAAATCACTAATTCTTTTTAAGACAGCCAAATGCTTCATCCCCAAAAGAATAGCTGTTCCATAAACTGCTATTAAATTTTGGGCATTAAAATTTCCTATTAACTTAGTCCAAACCTCTTGAGATTGAATCCTCAATAACATTCCAGAAAATTGACATTCCAATATTTGGGTTTTGTAATCGGCATGATGTTTAGTCGCGTACGAGTACTTTTTAGCTTTAGTGTTTTGCAACATAAAAGAACCGTTTTTATCATCTAAATTGGTTAATGCAAAAGCTGTTTTATGAAGTCCATCAAAAAATAATTTTTTAACATCCCGATAGGTTTTAAAGTCTCCATGATAATCTAAGTGATCGTGAGTAAGATTAGAAAAAATACCTCCAGAAAAAGTCAAGCCTTCCAAACGATATTGAGCTAAACCATGAGAAGAAACTTCCATAAAACAGTGAGATACTCCAGCATCTACCATAAGTCTCAAATGCTTATTAATGGTTACTGAATCTGGCGTTGTATGTGTATTGTTTAATTTTTCCTTGCCATAACTAATTTTTACTGTGGATAGTAATCCACTTACATATCCTTCTTTTGAAAACAATTCATAAAGTAGACTTGCAATCGTTGTCTTACCATTAGTCCCTGTAACACCAACTAAAGCCAATTGACTTGAAGGATTATTGTAAAAATTTGAAGCAATCATCCCCAACGCTTTAGAGGCATTGGAAACAAGCACATACACGATTCCTTTTATTCGATCTAACGGAAGCTGTTCACAAACAATAGATTGAGCACCGTTTTCAATTGCTTGAGAAATAAAGTCATGACCATCGTATGAATCCCCTTTTTTAGCAACATACATTGAGTTTTGAATTACGTTTCTACTATCGAATATTACCGCAACTACTTGAATAGACGTCATTCCAATAACCCCATCTATATCAACGCGATACAATATATCTTGAACCGTTTTCATCGAAGTAATATTTTTATGGTTTGTGCTTTTTTAAATTTTGTGTCTATCTGAAAAGACTGAAGAATAACTTTATTTTTCATCTCAACTTCTGAAACACTTTGGTGAATTTTTTTTTGGGTTTTTTCTTGAGTAAATTCGGAAAAATTTAGAGCTATTTTATTTTTACTCTTTTTTTGATTTGACATATGACTGATTAGCTCTGAAGCTTTTAAATTGAATTGATAAGGAATATTGTTAAATATCTTTTTAGCAATAGCCTTAAAGACTGGGGCTGCAACAGTTGCCCCGTAATAACCCTTTTTTTTATCTGGTCTGTGGATTACAACTATACAAGAATATTTAGGCTGATCAGCTGGAAAATATCCCACAAAACTGGAGATATACTGAATGCTTTCAGTTGTGTAATCTACTTGACAAGTTCCAGTTTTTCCAGCCATTGTAAGTAGAGGATCTTTAATACTGTGTGCTGTTCCCCATTTTTTATCTACTACGTTAAACATCATACTTTGGACCTTTGTTAAGGTTTCTAATGAACAGACTGAAGGATTTAAAATTTGTTTTGAAAACACTTTTGTTGGAATATTTCCAAAGTTGCTGATTTGCTCTAAAAATCTTGGCTTAACCATTTCACCACCGTTGGCAATAGCATTATAAAAGGTCAGAGTTTGTAAAGGGGTCAGACTAATACCATACCCATAAGCCATCCAGGGAAGGTCTAAGCCGTCCCAGTCAACGTCAGTTGGATAGGGTATTTTAGGCTTGCCTTCACCTCTAATAGGTAATCCTAATGATTTATTCAAACCCATGTTGTATAGACGATCTACAAATTGTCTTGGGTTATTTTTATAATTATCGTAGATAATTTTTACAAGGCCAACATTAGAAGAAACTTCAAAAGCCTTAGCTGCACTTATTGTACCAAAACCGCCACGCTTTGAATCTTTAACTTGATATTTACCGAAAAACATCATTTTACCATCTCCGGTATCAATTGGAGTGTCCACATCAATAACTTTATCTTCTAAAGCAGCAACCATGCCCATCAATTTAAACGTTGAACCAGGCTCATGAGCTTCACCTATGGCATAATTTAGTTTTTCAAAATACTTGCCATCATCTGTTCTACCCAAATTCACTATAGCTTTAACTGCACCTGTTTTGGTCTCCATTACCACAACTGTTCCGTGCTCTGCTTTAAATTCTTCTAATTGACCTAACAAAGCATTATGTGCTATATCCTGAATATTGACATCAATAGTAGTGAACAAATCATAACCTTCTGTGGGTTCTTTTTCATTAGCATCACTTATTGGCTTCCACTGTCCATTTGCAATCTTTTGTTTTAATCTTAATCCAGAATCACCTCTTAAATATTGAGAAAAAGCTCCTTCTAATCCTACTCGAAAATAGGTTCCATCTTTATCCTTCTTTTCATATCCAATTGTACGCTCAGCTATTTTTCCCAAGGGATGCTCTCTTTTAATTTGATGCTCTACAATTAACCCACCCCTATAAGTACTACCTTTAAAAATTGGGAAAGTTTTGTAACGTTTATATTCAGAATAAGAAAGATTTTTCGCAATAGGCCAATACCTACTTTTCTGACTTCTTGCTTTTTCGAGACCTTGAATTACTTTTGAAAAATCTCTACCTGTAAAAGATGATATTGAATCTGCCAATGCATTTTTATTCAAATCAAAATTTGATTTAGAAGAGACTATAGCATCCCAATGCAATTCATATCTAGGAACCGAGGTAGCTAAAATATTTCCGTCAGAAGCATAAATGTTACCTCTACTAGGCTCCAAGACAACATTTTTAACAATTTGATTAGAACTAAATTCGACCCCATCATTTTCAAGATAAAATTGAACATAAATCAACTTTCCAACCAAAACAAAGGCAAAACATCCCAAAAAGAAGACCAAAAGATAAAGTCTTGGCATAACAGATGAAGTTGAATCGTTTTTATTAGTCATTAATAATATTAATTTTAATAGGAGGAGTACCAGCAGGTCCAATACCCTTAGCTCTTAAGGCTTCTGTTACAGTTGATTCTTTTTTTAGCACTAAAAGTTCTTTTTTGATTGCCACAAAATCACTTTTAAGCACTTTAATTTTAGTGTTTAACTCAGCTATCTCAAATATTTTTCGATCTGCAACATGACCGCTTCCAATCATTACCAAGGCCAAAGCTGATATAAACAGAATCATTCTCCAGTTTTTAAATGCGTTTTCCTTTATCAAAAACTCAATATTCAATATTGACAACAATCGATTCATATCTTTTCTGCAATTCTTAATTTAGCACTACGAGCCCTTCCATTTTCTTTGATTTCTTGAATAGAAGGAACTACCAACTTCCCGATTTTTTTTAAAGGTTTTATTGGATTTCCATAAAAATCTTTTTTTAATTCACCTTCAAAACTTCCTGTTTGAAAATATCTTTTAACTAAACGATCCTCTAGTGAATGATATGAAATACAAACCAATCTACCCCCTGGTAACAAAACTTCTGTGGCTTGTTTTAAAAATGATTTGATAATCTCCAACTCATCATTCACCTCTATTCGAAGAGCTTGAAAAAGCTGTGCTAAAATTTTATTTTCAACCTTTTTAGGAACTAAAGGATTAACAATTTTTATAAGATCTAAAGTCGTGTTTATATCCGATTCATCTCTTTTCAATACAATAGCCCTCGCAATGGCTTTAGAATTTTTCAATTCTCCATACTGAAAAAATATTTTCATCAAATCCGATTCAGTATATTTATTTATTACATAATGTGCATTCAAATCCTGAGATTGGTTCATTCGCATGTCCAAACGCCCTTCTGCTCGAATTGAAAATCCTCTTTCCTGGGTGTCGAATTGATGAGAAGAAACTCCAAAGTCAGCTAAGATTCCGGTTACACGATCTACATGGTGATATTTTAAATATTGTGAGAGGTGACTAAAGTTAGATGCTATAAATTCAAATCTAGGATCATCAATCGAATTATCTAAAGCGTCTAAATCTTGATCAAAACCTAACAATCTTCCCTCTTCATTTAAATGCTCCAAGATTGCTCTAGAATGACCACCACCGCCAAAAGTAACATCAACATAAGTTCCATTGGGGAGAATATTCAACCCCTCAAGTGTTGTTTCAAGTAAAACCGGATTATGATATTTTGTCATCATTTTTATCACCCATAACTTCTTCAGCTAGAACACCAAAATCAAGTGCAGCTTCATTAATCGCTTTTTCATAAAGCGTTTTATCCCAGATTTCAAGAATGTTTACAGTAGACGATACCACAACTTCTTTTGTTATCTGTGCATGTTTTAATAAATCTTTTGGAATCAAAAGTCGTCCAGAATTATCCATATCAACAGTTTTTACCCCCGCGGTGAAGCGACGAATAAAATCATTATTCTTTTTATTAAATCGATTTAACCCGTTCACTTTCTCCATCAAACTTTTCCACTCTTTCATGGAATAAAATTCTAAGCATGAGCTAAATACAGAACGTTTCAAAACAAAACCTTGAGAAACAACATTTGTCAATTGCTTTTTAATAGCAATTGGCATCATGATGCGACCTTTAGCATCAGCTTTACATTCGTATGTACCTATAAAATGCTGCACTTAAAATTATTCTGATTTAAACTCAAATATAAAAGATATTTACCACATTTTACCACTATTTACCACAATGTTAATAAGTTTACTTTTCATTTGCATCATCTAAAGCTGATTATGGAGATTCAAATAAAATCAAACGCTAAAATTGAAATGTCTATATTTGAAAATTAAATTACTGACAATAACTCATATGAATAACCAGATTGTTCAGGAAAAGGACTTTCGATACATTGAATCTGGAAAAGGTCAGCCTATTATTATACTTCACGGATTAATGGGGGGATTAAGTAATTTCCATGGTGTTTTAAATTACTTTCCTAAAAAAGGTAATAAAGTACTAATACCAGAATTACCCGTTTACAGCCAACCTGTTTTGAATACTTCAGTTAAATCATTATCTGAATTTTTGCTTGAATTTATTCAGTACAAAGAGTTAAAAAATGTTATTCTTTTGGGAAATTCGTTGGGTGGACATGTAGGATTACTCTTTACAAAAAACTATCCTGAGTTAGTTCGCGGATTAGTTATAACGGGAAGCTCAGGCTTATATGAAAATAATATGGGTGATGGATATCCTAAAAGAGGTGACTATCAATACATTAAAAAGAAAAGCGAAGATGTTTTTTATGATCCTAAAACAGCTACTAAAGAAATTGTTGATGAAGTCTTTGAATCAGTTAATGATCGAAATAAATTAATTCGAACTTTGGCTCTTGCTAAAAGCGCTATTCGTCACAACATGGCTAAAGAATTACCCAAAATGAAAACCCCAACAGCTATAATTTGGGGCGTCCAAGATAGCGTAACACCGCCTAAAGTCGCTGAAGAATTTCATAAGCTTCTCCCCAATTCAAATCTATATTGGATTGATAAATGTGGTCATGCTCCAATGATGGAACACCCTAATCAATTTAATGAAATCTTAGATAGTTGGTTTACTTTAAGAAAATTCTAATTTCTCCATGCTAGTTCAATCTGCCAATTTCGTAATCAGCAATACGGACGTTTCTAAGTGCCCTAAAGCAAACCTCCCCGAATATGCATTTATCGGACGATCTAACGTTGGTAAATCTTCCCTAATAAACATTATTTGCAATAAAAAAAATCTTGCTAAGACGTCATCAAGGCCTGGAAAAACTCAATTAATAAATCATTTTTTAATAAATGATAATTGGCATTTAGTTGACTTACCTGGTTTTGGATATGCTAGGATTTCCAAAACTCAAAAAAAAATATTTCAGAAATTTACAACTAACTATTTCAAACAGCGAAAGCAACTAGTTTCTGCTTTTTTACTTATAGACATTCGCCATGAACCCCAACCTATAGACCTTAATTTCATGCAATGGTTAGGTGAAAATTACATTCCTTTTTCTATTATTTTTACAAAATCCGACAAACTAAAACCAAAAGCAGTTGAGCGAAATGTAAAAGAATATTCTGAAAAAATGCTGGAAACTCATTGGGAAGAAATGCCTTCAACGTTCACCACCTCATCACTTAATAGAACTGGAGGGGAAGAAGTCTTAAAACACATTCAGTATCTTAATAAAAGTTTTAAAGAGCATCAATAATCTATTTTTTTTTTAGCTTTAGCTTTAGTTTTTCAGCAAAATAATCACAAAAGTCCTTCATTGTAGCTGTCATTTTTTCGTCTTTTGTTGCTTCATAAAATGTTTCGCTTAAGGACACCAATGTTTGATGAAAAAAAAGACGCATTTGATCTAAAGGCATATCCTTAACCCATAAATCCATTTTTAAAGTTTCTTGCTCTTCAGGATCCCAAAATGAAAGTAACATAGCTTTAGTAACCATATCGCTTACTCCACCGTCTGGAGCAGACCATTTCATTTTTTCAGGCACGTTATTTTCATCTAAAGTAATATCAATCTTAATCTCTGTTTGTTTTTGAACTGCCATTATCTGTTGGGTTTATATTTTGATAAATTAAATAGTTTTTGCGCAGGTAGCTTAATCAGTTCTTTAATAGTTGTTTTAGGGTATAAATCCATGTAACTTTTTACTATTTGCCAACCCATCCATTTGCCTATACTTCCAGGAGTTTGAGTATCGAGTTGTAAATAAAATTTGGAAAAAGGTGCAGGCTCAATAAAACGTTGTACCCAATCAGGATTAGTATTATATAAAATTTGTTTTTCAATAAAATATTTCCAAACATATAATTCATTTTCTTTTGCCCAAGTCAATTCATTTTCTAAATAAGAAATCTTTATTGCATCTGAGGCATGAGTCTGAACTAAATCTTGAACATATAGTTTTTTTCCTTCATATATTAATTGAGCCAAAAAAGTTCTATCCTCTGGAGGAGGAATCACATAAGACCCAAACTTATCTACTATTTGTGTAAGGATGTATTTTTGATCCAATTCTTTTCTAATATAATTAGGAATTCCATCGTATAATAAATTTTTAGCTCCTAAAAAAGTATCAAAAGAAATCAATAGCAAACTATCTGAATAAATAATTTTAATTTGATAATCAACATTATTTGTTAGTGTTATAACTCGTGGTATTTTTATTTTTGGAAAATAAAACTTTATGTGCTTAAACAAATGGGATACTTTATCCTCTAATTGAGAAGTATCAGAAAAAACATCATTTACTTCATCCTGAAGAAGTAATTGTAAACTATCCTTTTGACGTTTTATCCATAAACTATCAGAAAACTGCTTAGGGAACAAAAAAGGGTATTCTTTTTTAAGAATAGGAATCACTTTAGGATGTTGATTGTAAAATTTTAAATCAAAACGATCAAAAGAAATATCAACTGATATTTTTTCAATTTCAGTCTCATGTTTTGAATCAAAATCACATGAATAAAAAATCAAACAAATAATAAAAAAAGAGAGTCTTTTTTGAAAAAAGAGAAAAAATGGGAAAAGTCTATCCTTTAGATTTTTTATCATATCGACAAATACTTTAATTTTGAACAAATTTAATAGCTATTAACGATTTAATGATGAAATATTTGAAAAAAGTAGAAAACCATATAACACAATGGCTTTTGTCATATCTAAGGAACTCTAAAATGAAAGGTTTTGTTGTTGGGGTTTCTGGAGGAATAGACTCTGCAGTCACTTCAACACTTTGTGCTAAAACAGGAGAAAATCTTCTTGTTTTAGAAATGCCGATTAAACAAGAGATTAATCAAATATCAAGAGCTCAGGAGCATATAGATTGGTTAAAATCTAATTTTAATAATGTTAAATCACTTACACTCCCTCTAGACTCCGTTTTTGAAACATTTTCAAAAAGCCTCCCTATTACACAAGACAAAGAATCTCAATTCTTAAGCTTAGCAAATACAAGAGCAAGGCTTAGAATGACTAGCTTATATTATTTTGCTTCTTTACATGGATATCTTGTTGTGGGGACTGGAAATAAAGTAGAAGATTTTGGCGTTGGTTTCTATACCAAATACGGTGACGGAGGTGTTGATCTAAGCCCTATTGCAGATCTTTTAAAGACCGAAGTTTATAGACTCGCGATTCAAATGAAAATTATTAAATCTATTCAAAAAGCAGCACCAACAGATGGTCTTTGGGGAGATGACAGGACAGACGAAGACCAATTA
>Ga0307986_10001966_pt1 | contig 14788 bp, 16 predicted proteins | sample EllFjometageno82_FD_203170 | JGI IMG/M metagenome (GOLD analysis project Ga0307986, IMG submission 203170) | Marine microbial communities from Ellis Fjord, Antarctic Ocean - #82 | ecosystem: Environmental > Aquatic > Marine > Unclassified | place: Southern Ocean | collected 2014-10-09
AATAAAGCTTTTTGAAAGACATGCTAGAGGTTTAGTTTTAACAGACAATGGAAAATACCTTTTTCAAACAGCTCATGAAGTTATTGCAAAATTAAAAGACGTTGAAGCAACTTTCAGTGACGAGAAGAACAAACTAAAAGGAAAACTGACTGTAACTACCGTTGTAAGTTTTGGTACAACTTGGCTTACCCCAAGAATTAAAGAGTTTATGGATCTGCATCCTGAAATAGAGATAGAATTAATATTTGATGATAAAGAACTTGATTTAAGTACACGACAAGCCGATGTAGCCATTAGAATGAGAAGACCAAAACAATTAAATTTGATTCAAAAAAAGTTTGTCGATTTTAATTACCATATTTATGGTTCAAATGAATATTTAGAAAAAAATGGTTATCCAAAAACTTTAAAAGATTTAGATAAACACAAATTTATTACTTATGGCAAAGGAGCTCCATCACCAGTTTATAATCCTGACTGGGTTTTAAAACTTGGTGCCAAAGAAGGAAAAAAAAGAAAATCAGTAATGAAAGTAAATAGCGTATATGGATTACTATTAGCTGTTCAAAGTGGAGTTGGTCTTGCCGCATTACCAGATTACATTACTCATAACATTCCTAATTTAACAAAAGTTTTACCAGAAGAATCTGGCAAACCTACTGAAACTCATTTTGTTTACCCTGCGTCTTTAAAAACCAATGCAAGATTAATGGCTTTTAGAAATTTCATTTTTAGCAAAGTTAGTGAGTGGAAATTTTAATTAAATGAATGTTATATTCTTTACTCTACCTTTTTTAGCACTAATTACTTTAGTCGTCTTTATTCATGAATATGGACATTATTATTTTGCAAAAAAATTTGGTGTAGGAATAACAGATTTTTCGATTGGTTTTGGTAAAGAACTTTTTGGTTTTAATGATAAGTCTGGAACAAGATGGAAATTTTGTTTAATACCTCTTGGAGGCTACGTTAAATTTTTTGGTGACCGAAATGTTTTCAGTCAAGCTGAACAGCAAGAACTGTTAAATCAATACAACTTAGAAGATCAAAAAAAATTATTTGTTGTAAAACCCATTTACCAAAGAGCCTTAGTTGTTGCTGCTGGTCCTTTTGCAAACTTTTTATTAGCGATAGTTATTTTTACATCTATTTACATGTTTGCAGGAAAAGATTTTACACCTGCTAAAATTTCTGAAGTTCAAAATAATTCCCCAGCATCAGTTGTTGGTCTTCAAAAAAATGACGTTATCTATTCTATAAACAATAATAAAGTTAAAAGCATTATGGATATTTCCACATATGTTAATACTTCTACGACCGAAGAAATAACTTTATCTGTTTTGAGAAATGATAGTGAAATATTCTTTAATGTTAAACCTAAAATCATTAATGACAAAGATTCTTTAGGAAATGAGATTAAAAAAAAAGTTTTAGGTATCAAAATTGTTCCGCTTTACGATGAGTTTAACAAAGAAAAACTAGGACCAGCAAAAGCTCTTTATTATGCTGTTAAAGAAACGTGGTTTGTAACTACAAGTTCATTAAATTTTATAGTTTCTTTGTTTAAAGGAAGCGGGGATACTTCTCAGTTGGGCGGTCCAATAAAAATAGCTAAAATCACAGGTCAAGTTGCTCAATATGGAATTATCGCTTTTTTAAGCATAACTGCTTATATTTCAATAAGCTTGGGTTTAATAAATCTGTTCCCAATACCTATGTTAGACGGCGGTCATTTAATGTTTTATGCCATAGAAAAAGTGTTAGGCAGACCGTTAAAACAAAAGACACAAGAAGGTTTTTTCCGAATCGGTCTTTTTTTGCTGTTATCTCTAATGTTTTTTACAACATTTAACGATCTTAAAGATATTGGCTTATTTTAAGCCATTTTTAAATGTCAAAAAACTCAATGAAATCAGCATTAATTAGCTATACCATATGTTGTTGTTAATTTTTTATAAAACACTAAAAAAAGTGTTGATTTATAAGCATAATTGTAGAGATTAAAAAATATAATCAAAAAAGGGCTAAATATATGAACAAAAAACAACTAGTAGCAAAAATCTCTACAACATTAGGCCAAAGTAAAGCTGATGCTGAGAGAACTTTTGACTCAATTACGACTATTATCTTAGACGAGCTAAAAAATGACGAAACAGTAAAAATAGCTGGTTTTGGAACTTATAAAGTAGCAAAAAGAAAAGCTAGAGTAGGAAGAAACCCAAGAACAGGGGAATCTATTCAAATTTCAGCGTCTCAAAAAGTTAAGTTTTTACCAGCTAAAAGCTTAAAAGAAATGTTTAACAAATAGACATTATTTATTTAGTAGCTCCCATATTGTGGGAGCTATTAAAATCTTACATACCTTTAATAACCTAAACGCATTGTTTTTACAGAATACCTAAAATGATTAATCACCATTAGTCATTAATTCACTCTTAAAATAGACCTAAATTATCAGTTACAAAAAAAGCAAGGAGAGTAAATGAAAAAGGTATTGTTTTTAACATTAAGTAGTCCTGTATTTTTACTATCATTAACTAATTTAAGCATTGCGGAGACAACAATGTCTCAAGAAGGGCAATATATATTTAATTCATTAGGTTTTTATTTAGGTGGTGTTTTAGTGGCTTTTATGGCTGCTGGTTTTTGTATGCTTGAAAGTGGTTTAGTAACTACAAAAAGCGTGTCATCGATTGCAGCTAAAAATATAGGAAAATTTGCAATTGGATCGATTGTCTTTTTTTTAGTTGGATATAATTTAGCATACGATATTCCAGAAGGTGGATTTATTGGATCATTTTCGGTTTGGACAGATACATCAAACGTAGAGACTGGTTATTCTGGTTATTCAGATTGGTTTTATCAAACCATGTTTGTTTGTGCTACGGTATCTATTGTGTCTGGAGCAGTTGCTGAAAGAATAAAAATTTGGCCATTCTTTTTCTTTGCAGCAATCATGGCTGGATTTATTTACCCAATTTCAATGGGTTGGCAGTGGGGTGGCGGTTGGTTAGCTGTTGCTGGTTTTTCTGATTTTGCTGGTTCTACTTTAGTACATGCGTGTGGTGGTGCTGCTGCATTAGCTGGAGTAATTGTTTTAGGAGCTAGAGAAGGAAGATTTGGTGTTAAAGGTGAAAAGAAATCAATGGTACCATTTGCAGCCTCTAGTATTCCTCTTGTAACATTGGGAACTTTTCTACTTTGGTTTGGTTGGTTTGGTTTTAATGGCTTTAGTCAACTTGCAATGGGAACTTTTGACGATGTAAATGCAATTGCAAAAATTGCAGTTAATACACACCTTGCTGGAGCCGCAGGTGTGGTGACAGGAGCAGCTCTTACTCGTTTAATTGGGGGTAAAACAGATATTATAATGATGTTAAATGGTGCACTAGCTGGTTTAGTTGCAATTACTGCAGAGCCACTAACACCAACTCCAATAACAGCAATGGTAATTGGTTCTACTGGAGCAGTAATAATGTATTACGGAACGAAACTCCTAGAACATTTAAGATTAGATGATGTGGTAGGTGCGATACCAGTTCACTTATTTGCAGGCATCTTCGGAACATTGATTGTACCATTTACAAATATGGATACTTCTTATGAAACACAGCTATTAGGTATAATTTCAGTATGTACATTTAGTTTTGTATTTTCGTACGTTGTATTCAGAACAATGAAAGAAACTACGGGTCTAAGAATAAGCAAAGCAGCCGAAAAGCTTGGTACCGACAAAGCTGAGATAGGTGTAGCTGCTTATTCAATAAGAGATTAAAAAGTATTTTTAATAAATACTCTACAAAAATGAAAGCCCGAGAAATCGGGTTTTTTTTTATAGTTTATTTCCTTCATAATTATATAAAAAAATATATATTCAATTTATGAAAATTAAAAAATGTAGAAACTGCCAATCAAAAAAGATAAAGAGAGTTTTTTCGTTAGGTAATATTTTTTACACCGGAAAGTTTACCAAAGCAAACGTTGACCCACGTAAGGGACCAATAAATGTAGTAATTTGTGAAAATTGTACTTTAGTGCAACTAGAAAATAATTTTGATTTAAATTATATGTACGGCCAAGATTACGGTTATAGAACAGGTATAAATAAGACAATGACACTGCATGTTAAAAACGTTGTAAAAATACTGTCTATAAAAACACAAATTAAAAAACATGATTTAGCTCTTGATATAGCTAGTAATGATGGGACTTTATTAAATTTTTATAAAAATGGAATTACTACTTTTGGAATCGATCCAGTTATTAAAAAATATTTAAAAAATTATAAAAAAATTAAGTATAAGGTTTCAGATTTCTTCTCGGCTGAAAAAGTTAAACAAGTTACAAATAAAAAATTTAAAATTATTACAGCACTATCAGTTTTTTACGATCTCCAAAATCCTAATAAATTTTTAAAAGATGCAGAAAATATACTTGAAGACGAAGGAATATTAGTAATAGAGTTTGCTGACCTTGCCTCTATTATTAAATTTAATGTTTTTGACACTTTCTGTCACGAACATTCAGAATACTATAGTGCAAAAGTTATATCTGAAATGTGTAAAAAAAATGGACTAAGAATATTTGATATTAAAATTAATGATATAAATGGTGGTAGTCTTCAATTCTGGATTTCTAAAACTAACTCAAAACACAAAAATAATAATAATTCTTTAAAAAAAATATTTGAAAGAGAGGTAAAATTAAAATTAGATAAAAAACAAACATTTTTTAATTTTATAAACCGTGTAAATAAAATTAAATTTAAACTTAATGCATTTATTAAAAAAGCAATTAAAGAAAAAAAAACTATCCATGGTTACGGAGCTTCAACGAAAGGCAATGTCTTGCTACAATACTTTGGTTTAACCAATAAAGAAATAACATATATTGCTGAAAGAAATCCCAATAAATACAATCTATATACGCCTGGTTCTAAAATTAAGATTATATCTGAGTCTATATCAAGAAAAATGAACCCTGATTATTATATTGTCTTACCGTGGCATTTTAAAAAAGAAATACTATTAAGAGAAAAGAAGGCTCTTTCTAAAAAAACTAAGTTTATTTTTCCATTGCCAAATTTAAAAATAATAGGCTAAATATAATTTTAGATATGAAACTTAAATCATCCCAAGACTTAGTGGCTGAAGCCAATAAATTAATTGAGACACTCGATTCAGTCAAAGTTAAATCTATGTATGACAATAATGAATGTATCTTAATTGACGTTAGAGATATTAGAGAACTATGGAAGGAAGGTACGGTTAGAAATTCAAAACATATTCCAAGAGGAATGTTGGAATTTTGGTTAGACCCGTTAAGCTCTTATTACAAAGAAAATAACTTTGATCAAAATAAAAAAATAATATTATATTGCGCATTAGGCATGAGGTCTGCATTAGCTACAAAATCTTTAATTGATATGGGTTTTAAAAATGTTGCTCACGTTAATGGAGGCTTTGATTCTTTGAAAAAAATTGGTTTTGATATAGTTATAAAAGAAAAAAAATAATTATTTTAAAGATTCTGTTAAAGCATATTCAAGCCTATCATGACCCCAAAATATTTTATTATTCACTAAAAAAGTTGGTGCACCAAAAATACCTTTTTCATAAGCTTCTTGTGTTCTTTTTTTTAACTCATCTTTTATATTTTGATTAGATAATCTTAAAGAAAAAGTTTTAGGATTTATATCTAAATTTTTTAAAACCTTATCAATAACTTGCTGATCATTTAAATTAAGCCCACTCATCCACAGTGCTTCAAAAATTTTATCTATATAATTATTTGCCATTCCATCTTCTTCAGCAATTAACACTCCACGCATAAGTGCAACTGTTTTGATGGGAAAATACGAATTAAACTTGAAAGGAATTTTATATTTTTCACAAACCATTTTACAATCCCTGATCATAAATTTTGCTTTAGCGGGTATGAATGCTGGTGCTTTTATTGCATGCAAATTATGAAGACCACCAAGTAACATGGGTTTTAATTTAAATTTAAAGTTTTGTTTAAATTTTAGTAATTTGATTTGCTGAAATGAAATGTAAGTATATGGACTTACAAAATCAAAATAAAAATCTATAATTTTACTCATTAAAGTTAATTTTCTTTGCGTAAAATATTCTAATAAACCAGTAAATTAAAATTCCTAAAGGTCCCGTAAAATAAGTCATTAGAATACAAGGGGCAGATAGAATTTTTGGAACCATATATCTTTCACTATCTCTAGCTATCCAGGCACCAACAAATAAACTTAGAGCCAGAAAATGTAGCCAGAAGACTAGTCTAAGAGACTCGTTTGAATACATTTCGTTTAATTCGTCAAGTCCCAGATAAAGTTTAAAGCTTTCAAATATGTTGCCTTCTAAAATAATTTCCCTAGTGATATAAATATAAGCAGTTGTTAATAATAAAGGTATAATTATTGAATGAGAAAAAAATTTAGTAATATTATGACTAGGCATTAGTATCAGTAACAACCAAAAAGGAATAACCCCCCAATTTGCAAACAGGTAAATATTTTTTAAAGTAAGCAGGCTATCAATAGTATTTATCATTAAAAATAATATAGTATATTAGGCAAATGAATCCCACATCAAATAAAAAAGATTTTGAAGACCTTACGACCAATTTAAAAGACTTGGCATTTGGGTATCTAGAAAAATACAGTCCTTCAAAGCAACAATTAAAAGTTTATCTATTAAAAAAATACTTAACAAAAATCAAAGGAACAAAATCAAAAAGGGAAGTCTCAGAAATTATCGATGAAATACTGGAAAACCTTGAAAAAAATAGAATAATTAATGACGAATTGTATTCAGATTCTAAAGCTAGAATGTTTTTACGACGTGGTTACTCCCTAAATAAGATCAATCAGTCTTTAAGAAACAAGGGTATAGGAAATGAACATATTAAAAATAGTATAGACAAAATTTAAGAAGGTAAAATTGAACCTGATTTCGTTTCTGCTATAAAACTTTGTAAGAGAAGAAGAATAGGAGCTCTTAGACCCGGTGCAAATAGAGAACTATTCTACAAAAAAGATATGGGAATTTTAGCAAGAGGTGGTTTTAGCTTTGTACTATCTAAAAGAGTTTTAGATTTATCTTTAGAAGAATTTAATAAACTACTTAGAATTATTTAATTTCTCTTTTTTTTCTTGCTCTACAAGAATACTTATTCTTCTTTTTAAAGCATTTCTGACAATAATAAAAAACAACCATCCAAATATAGTCACCGAAATTATAATAATTAAAACAGTTTTAGTCACTTAAATTTTGTGCTCTTTTCATTAATATACTTGGATTGGCATAATCTTCTTTTCCGTAAAGAAAAGGGCTTCCATCTAAAGTTTTAATAATAGCACCTGCTTGTTCAGCTATTGCATGACCAGCAGCATAATCCCATTCATTAGCTCTTTCTTTAGCTGCGTATATATCAAATTCACCGTTTGCGATTACACAAAATTTATAAGAACTTGCCATCTTAACTACCGAAGTAACATTAAACCTCTTTAGCTCTTTCATTATTTCTTCGGATGGGGTGGCGGAACTTGAAATAGCAACTATCTCATTTTTAGGCTTTTTTTTAGAGCAATCATTTTTAATTTTTTTATTATTTTCAATTAAATAACTATCTCCAACACCATAAGAGTAAAAAAGTTGTTTTTTTTTTGGTGCCCCAACTAAACCAATGCACGGAACCGTATTAATAATTAAAGCTGCATTTAGAGTATATTCATCTTTTCCTGCTATATATTCTTTAGTCCCATCAATTGGATCTATAAGCCAAAATATTTTTTCTTTATTTTTAACTTTTAAATCTACAGTTTCTTCAGAAACGATAGGTATATTAGGTGTTAATTCTAAAATTTTTTTAGTGATCAGTTCGTTAACTCTTAAATCTCCATTGCTAACAGGTGAATTATCTTCTTTAATTTTTATTTTCAAACCTTTAGCATATAAATCTATCGATTCTTGACCAGCAACATTAAAAGTTTCAATTAAACCTTCAGCTACAGTTTTTAATTCATTTTTGTTCATTTTTAATTTTTTCTAGTATTACAACTTCTCCATTTATAACTTGTTTACCTTGATTTTGAAAATTAACCGTAATTTTATTTTTTATTATAGATTGAACTTGCCCAATACCCCAATCTTTTTGTGACGGGTTAATGACATAATCGCCAGGTGTAAAATCAAAATGGATCATGGAAAATACTTATTATATATACTATATATCACTTTATGATTAATTCACTAGGCTTCAATAAACCTGCTAAAGACACGAAAGTTGTTGTTGCCATGTCAGGAGGTGTAGATTCATCTGTGGTTGCGGGTTTAATGAAAGAAGAAGGCTATGATGTAACAGGAGTTACTTTAAAACTATACAATGATAGTAAAACCTCCAAAGAAAGTAGACAATGTTGTGCGGGACAAGATATTCTTGATGCTAAAAGAGTTTCAGAGCACCTAGGTATCAACCATAAAATATTATTTTATCAAAAAAAATTCAAAGAAGAGGTAATAGATTCTTTTATTGACAGCTATGTTGCTGGCGAAACTCCCATTCCATGCATTCAATGTAATCAAACAGTAAAATTTAGAGATTTATTTAAATATGCAAAAGAATTAAATGCAGATGCACTTATAACAGGCCACTATGTAACAAGATTACAAAATAATGGAAAAGCTAGTATGTATAGAGCTAAAGATTTCAATAGAGATCAAAGTTATTTTTTATTTAGCACAACTCAAGAACAATTAAATTACCTAAGGTTCCCTCTAGGAGAAATAGAAAAAGAAGAAACACGAAAAATAGCAAATAAATTAAACTTAAACGTTGCAGATAAACCAGACAGTCAGGACATTTGTTTTGTACCAAATGGTGATTATAGTTCTGTTATAAAAAATTTTAGACCTGAATCATTTAAAGCTGGAGATATTTTAGATTTATCAGGAAATAAACTTGGTGAACATGAGGGTATAATCAACTACACAATAGGACAAAGAAAAGGAATAAAGATCTCAAGTATAGATCCTTTATATGTAGTAAATATCAATGCTGATAATAATCAAATTGTTGTCGGTTCTAAAGAATCTTTAATTATTCAACAAATAGAATTAAGAGATTTAAATATTTTAGGTTCTGAAAAAGAGTTCAGTGAACATATTTCAATTAAAGTAAGGTCAACAGGAAAACTACTTAAAGCAAAAATTAATATTAAAAATAAATCTGCCAGCGTAAATATAATTGATGGAGAGGCTGGTATTGCTCCTGGTCAAGCATGTGTTTTTTATTCCAAAGATGATGTCGGTGATAAACTTTTAGGTGGTGGTTGGATTTACAAAACTACCAATAAAAACTTATCAACTTAATTAACAGGAAAAAATTCCCGCACGTAATAAGTGATACATATCTAATTAAAAATATGATTTAATAATTATTAATTAAGAGGCAACTCTTAACTGGCCAGTTAAGGAAAAACCGAGAGGTTCAAGCTTAACGGGCAGAAAGGTGAGAAAAGTAGCGCTTTTCATTTTCACCGACTGGCTTGGCGGTAGCGCCTAAAACGACGAGCCAAACTTAAGAATTGTGAGGTGTTAAAACCTCCAATTCTTTTGGTTTCACTTTTTCTTTTTCCAGAAAAAATTAGATAGTAAGTAAAATAATATTACTCCAATAAAATAGTTCCATTCTAATCCATGTTTGAAATGAATATTTCCATGAACGATTAGTAGTGGAACACTTATAATTGCTATAAAAATTAGTAAAGAAACCAGTACTATTTTTAATTTCAAAATATTAGAATTGAAATAATATTTGAGTCTTATTTTCAACCTGTAAAAATTCATAACAAGTAAACTTTGAGCAATTATCTCAAACACAATAAAGCTCAGCAAAATCACTCTTCTTAAGAATTTAAATATTTTTATATCAGTTTCTAACCCAAGTAAAATAGAGTGAACCAAAAGAAAAAATGCAGAGAGGACACCAAAAACCATAAAAACATTTTTTTTAAGCCCAGTGTTTTTAAAATGATTTATTAAAAGATTGTTTTTGTACCAATAAAAACATAGTAAAACTGCTGTTATTATCATACCTGGTTTAAAAATTAAGTATTGAGGAAAAGTTCTTGACGCCCTGCTTATAGACAAGCTTCCATCAAGATAAGGGATAGTAAATCCAGACCTCCCGATTTGATCAACTGTAAAAAAAGTATTTTCTAAAAGGTCAAAGTTTACAGATATTAGAAGACATATATTAATAGTAATTAAAGGAACAAGGAAAATCCAAAGACTCAACGATCGAATTTGAGTTATTTCTTTCATTACTATACCGAAAAATTATTTTTTCTTATTTCTTTTTCTGGCTCTTCTTTTTTTTGAACCAATTTTTCTTCTGCCTCTATGTTTCTTAGGGTATCCCATAATTTAGCCTTTATTATACTCTTAGTTGTTAAAAATCTATATAATGTTTAAACTATCGATTAAATATACATAAATTATGAAAAAGTCCATAAATACGCTTTTAAAACACAGTTCTTTTAGCAAAATAAATCGTTCTGCAAATCCACCTGTGGTTCGAGCATCAACTATCTTGTTTAATTCGATGCAAGAATTAGCATCCCATGAAAAAAAAATACTAAAAGATCAGCCAATCACACATTTTACTTATGGAAGATATGGAAGCCAAACAACCATTGAACTACAAAAGATTGTAAAGGAACTTGAGCAAGCTCATCATGTTTTTTTACACTCTACTGGTTTCGGGTCTGTATCATTAGCCTTTATGGCCTTATGCCAATCCGGTGATGAAGTTTTAGTAGGTGATAATGTTTATTATCCAACGAGAGAAATAACAGAAAAGCTGTTACCCAAATACAATATTAAAACCAGATACTATGACCCAAACAATATTAAGGATTTAGAAAGTAAGATTACCAAAAAAACAAAACTAATTTTTGTAGAAAATCCGGGCAGCATAACTTTTGAATTTCAGGACCTTAAGGAGGTTATTAAGTTAGCTAAAAAAAATAATATTACTACAGCAATGGATAATACTTGGGGTACGCCATTATACTTTAAACCTTTGTCACTTGGTTTTGATGTTTCTATTTCTTCCGCAACTAAGTATTTGTCAGGACATTCAGATGCCATGGGAGGTACGTTAGCAGTCAATAAAAAGACCTATAGTAAGGTAAAATTTTGTGACAAACTTTTAGGAAGCAGGTTATCTGCCGATGAAGCTTATTTAATTATAAGAGGAGCTAGAACTTTAGATGTAAGACTTAAAGCTCATAGTGAAAACACAATAAAAGTAGTTAATTTTCTTAAAAAGCAAAAAAAAATTAAAGAAGTTTTATACCCACATAAACCAGGCTCTATAAATTATAAAATGTGGAAAAAATATTACTCTGGTTCAACAGGCCTTCTTTCAATTGTTATAAAAGCTAAAAGCAAATCATCTGTTTTTAAATTTGTAAATAAATTAGAACTCTTTGGTATTGGCTATAGTTGGGGTGGCTTTGAAAGTTTAGCTATTTATCATGACATATCTAAAGTTAGAAATTTTTATAAGTTTGAAAAAAACGATCATTTAGTTCGAATACATGTTGGTTTAGAGGATCCACAAGATTTAATAGCTGATTTAAAAAATTCTTTAAAAAATATTAAATAAATATTTTAAGCTGTTCTTAAGAGAGGCTTTTCATCGATAGGCAAATGAACAAAGCCCGCAAATAACGAAAGTAATATTGATAGATACCAAGCGTAATCATAACTACCGTATGTATCAAAAAAATAACCTCCTAAGTAAGCTCCTAAAAATGAACCAATTTGGTGACTAAAAAACACAATTCCAAATAATGTTCCTAAATATTTTGTACCAAATATTTGTGCTACTATTCCGTTCGTTGGAGGGATAGTGGCCAACCATAATATTCCAAATAAAACTCCAAATGCGAGTGCAGTAAATGTAGACGAAGGTAGAAATAAAAATAAAATGAGGATTACACCACGAGAAAAATATAGAACACTTAATAGAATTTTCTTACTATATTTTGAAGCAAGAAAACCCATGCCTATAGTTCCAAAAATATTGAAAAATCCAATCAAGGCTAAAATTGCAGCAGCCGTCCATTCTGGCAAGCCCTTTTGCTGAATATACCCAGGAATATGTGTTGCAATTAAAGTGATCTGAAAACCACAAACAAAAAAACCAGATACTAAAAGCATATAACCCTTATGTCTAAAAGCCTCACTTAAAGCCTTCGACGTAGTTTGATCTCTCGTAAAAGAATTGTTCGTTGTATCCACATATTCTTTTTTAAATAGAAATAGAGAACACACAGCTGCAAAAATTAAAAAGTATATAAAATATTGAACGGTATTATGCCACCCATGAGAATCATTAGAAATTTTTGCAAATAGCGGCATAATGAAAAAACCAATAGATGCAGAACCTGTTACTATCCCCACTGATATTGTTCTATTCTTATCTGAAAAATATTTCCCTACTGCTGTGACAGGCACAGAGACAGCCGTGCCCCCAAGCGCTGTCCCAATTACAACTCCCATACTAATTAGAAAAATTGAATTAGAAGCAGGTTGAGTTAAAACAATCCATGTGCCAATAATATAAAATAGAAATGCCACAAGCGCAGCTCTATTAGATCCATATTTATCCGCAACCATTCCGAATAGAGGAGCTGTAATACCCCAAAAGAGCATCTGTACACCGATCGCTAATCCAAATTGAGTTCTATTAATCCCCAAATCATTTTCAAAAAATTGATAAAACAGACCCCATGTCTGTCTTATGCCCATCGAAACAAGTACCACTAAGCTAGCAGCAACCAGAACTATTAAAGCTTTTCTGTCTTCAAAAAATTTATTCTGCATAAGGATTTTATATTTTTGCTTTTTTTAACTTTATTTACAATCTTATTCACAAATACATCTAATAGTTGTGTGCATTTTAATTGAATATTACACTCTAATTATAATAAATTAGATTTAACCAAGGAGATAAAATGTTTTCAAAAGAATTAAATAAAAAATTAGACGAGTATCATTTATTAAACCATCCATTCTACAAATCTTGGAATGAAGGAAAATTAACGAGAGAAATCATTAAGGATTACGCCGAACAATACTATCAACATGTAAAAGCATTTCCTAGATATATAAGCGCAACACATTCTTTGTGTGAAGATATTGAAAAAAGAAAAATTCTTTTAGAAAACTTGAATGATGAAGAAAATAGAGACGCAGATCATCCTAAACTTTGGAAAAATTTTGCATTAGCAATGGGTGCTGATGCTGAAAAAATAGAAAAAGTTAAAGCAGATCAATTTACTAAAGATCTAATTGAAAATTTTTTTAAAAACGGAAGATCGACGTACGCCGAAGGTCTTGCATCTTTATACACTTATGAAAGACAAATTCCTGAAATAGCAGAAACAAAAATTCAGGGACTTAAAAAATACTACGGCGTTAACTCAAAAGAAGGTCTTGAATTTTTTGTTGCTCACAAAGAAGCGGATGTTTACCATAGAGCAGAATGTGAAAAACTATTAGATGGACTTTCTCAAGAAGAGCAAGGTAAAGCTGAAGTAGCAGCTCTATCAACTGCAAAGTATCTTTGGAATTTTTTAAGTGGAATAGCTGCAAAACATAATTTGCAAGTAGCAGCTTAATCTAATTTTAAAACACTTGCAGGATCAAGCTTAACATCAAACCAATTAAGCCGTATATCAAGATGTGCACCTGTGGATCTACCAGTTTTTCCAACGGTACCTATAACCTCACCTTGCTTTATTTTTTGTCCTTTTTTAACGAAAATATCTTTCATGTGCATATAGAGAGTGCTTACACCATGGCCATGATCAAAAATAACTGTTCCACCAGTGTAATACAAATCTATTTCAGAAAGAGTGACTACGCCATCTAGCATTGCTTTTATGTTAGTTCCTTCTTTGGCCGCAAAATCTAATCCATAATGAGGTGATTTAGGTATTCCGTTTAAAATTCTTTGACTGCCATAGACACCGGTAATAATTGTGTTTTTAATTGGAATTTTAAATTCATTAATAAAGTAAGATAAATTACTATCTATGGCTCTTGCTTTCCCAATTAGTTTATTATCACTTCTAATTCTTTCGTAAAACTCTTTAGGAGGCGTAACTTGTTTTTTTGGAAGGCCTTCTATTTTTTGTATTTTATATTTTTTTTCATAAACTTTTTTTATAATTTTTTTATTAAAACCATCTTCAATAATCTCAATAACGACATCATTTTTTCTATCTTTATTTAAACCAAAAACGAAAAAACCTTTTTTAGATAATTTAATTTGCTTTTTATCTATGTATATTTTTGAACCAGGAGTGGTCTTTCCAATAATTAAATTTCCTTGTTCAAATTTTCCCATAAGCTCAGCTGAGCTTAAGTAGTTGGAAAAACAAAAAACAAAAAATAATGATTTAAAAAATAATTTCATTTTTATTGTCTTATAATATAAGCAGATCTATTTTAAATTTTGTCTAAAAAACATTGATTTTATCCATGTAATTGAAAAACTTGCACTTAGTCAAAAGGAAGTATTTTGTTAATTTGTTCCGCTATATACCTAGCGTCACTAACTGTCATTTTTGTATGAACAGGTAACACTAAATATTTATCCTCTACAGCGTCCATATTTTTAAATTTTTGATTTTTTATAAATTTTTTAAATATTGAGTAGCGATCATTTCTAAAATGAACTTGATTTGTTTCAATTA
>Ga0307986_10001967_pt1 | contig 14787 bp, 14 predicted proteins | sample EllFjometageno82_FD_203170 | JGI IMG/M metagenome (GOLD analysis project Ga0307986, IMG submission 203170) | Marine microbial communities from Ellis Fjord, Antarctic Ocean - #82 | ecosystem: Environmental > Aquatic > Marine > Unclassified | place: Southern Ocean | collected 2014-10-09
TATGATGATCAACATATTTGCTATTGCACATCCAGACTGGTTCATCACAACAAAACTATTTACTAGTGAGCAAATATTTCTTTTAATTGGTGGAGTTTATTTTTTAATTAAAGGTAATCGAACATAATCATGAGTCAAATCGAAGTAGAAAAAATAATAGAACCAGTTGCAGCATCAGATGGTGCTGGGGTTAAATTGAAAAGAAGTATTGGCACTCATCTTATTGATTACCATGATCCTTTTTTAATGTTGGATGAGTTTGGTTCAGAAAATAAAGATGATTATATTGGAGGATTCCCTCCTCACCCTCATAGAGGAATTGAAACAGTTACTTATATGTTGAGTGGTGAATTTGAGCACGAGGATAGCACTGGAGCTAAAGGTAGAATGTCTTCAGGAGATGTTCAATGGATGAAAACTGGTGGGGGAATAATTCATTCTGAAATGCCAGCAATGACAGAGGGTAAACTACATGGTTTTCAATTGTGGGTAAATATGCCAGCAAAATTAAAAATGAATAAACCTGAATACATTTATATTGATGCAGATAAAATGAGTACTCATAAAGATGATGATAAAACAGTTAAAGTAATTGCTGGAAAATTTGAAAATGCAGAAGGACCTGTTAAGGGCCATAACGTTGAACCAGTTTACTTTGACGTAGAGATTGAAAAAGGTAAAGAGTTTAATTTTGATCTTCCTTCAACACATAACTCATTAATTTACTTAATTGATGGAGAAATTAAGGTTGGAGATCAAGATCACGACCAAGCTAAAAATTCTACTTTAATTATCCTAACTAGAGGTGAAAAATTAAAAATTTCTAGCTTAACTAAAGCGAAGTTTTTAGTAATATCTGGTAAACCGATTGGTGAGCCTATTGCAAGAGGTGGTCCATTTGTAATGAATACTAAAGCTGAAATCTTGCAAGCAGTACAAGATTATCATAATGGTACATTTGTAAAATAATGAAAAAAATTGAAATACAAAAATTTGGTGGTCCTGAAACTTTACAGATCAAAGATGTTGAAATTGGAAAACCAGGTCCAAAAGAAGTTCTTATAAAAAATTTATCAATCGGTCTTAACTATATTGATGTTTATCACCGAACTGGTTTGTACCCTATTCCTCTACCAAGTGGGATTGGCTTAGAAGCATGTGGAATAATTGAAGAAGTTGGTTCTGAAGTTGATCTATTTAAAGTTGGCGATAGAGTGGCTCACTCTTCAATGCCAATTGGAAGTTATTCAGAAAAACAATTATTCCCTCAAGAAAAACTAGTTTTAGTACCAGAGGGTATCTCAGATGAAATTGCATCTTGCATTATGCTTAAAGGAATTACTGCTGAATATTTATTACACAGAGCTTATTCAATTAAAAAAGGTGATAAAGTTTTATACCACGCAGCCGCTGGTGGTGTTGGCCAAATATTATGTCAGTGGGCTAATGCATTAGGAGCTGAAGTTATTGGAACAGTTGGTTCTAAGGAAAAAGAAGCTATTGCTAAAAAAAATGGCTGTCATCATGTGATAAATTATACAGATACAAACTTTGTTGAGGAAGTAGAAAAGATTGTGGGTAAAAATGGTGTTGATGTTGTTTATGATGGCGTTGGTATAAAAACATTTGATGGATCAATTGAAACATTAAAAGTTAGAGGCATGATGGTAGCCTTTGGTAATGCGTCAGGCTATGTTGATACTATAGACGTTAAGAAACACATTAATGCAAAAGGTTTATTTTTTACTCGTCCATCAATTGCTCACTATACAATGACAAGAGAAGAATTGATTGAATCCACAAAAAAAGTTTTTGATGCAGTATTATCTGGAAAGTTTAAAGTTGAAATTTTTAAGAAATATTCTCTTAGTGATGCAAAAAATGCTCATGAAGAATTAGAAGCAAGATTGTTAACTGGACCTTCTGTAATTATACCTAATTAATATAAATCAACATCCATGTCGGACATGTGTAACTTTAATGCATTTGTAGATACATGGATTTCTCTTAAAAATACTACAATAGAAACCATCATTGACAAACAACAAGATCCAAAAATTATTCTAGCAACAAAAATCTCATTTAAGTAAAGTGCAAAAACAGTCAGTAAATTAAATAATAATCCAAACGCAGCAAACATAATTGTCCATTTTAGTAAAATAATCCTTCCACTTAAATTAATAAACTGTTTTTTCCATTCAGGTGGAATGTGGTTTTCATATACGTGTTCGTCATGAAGTTGTCTAATAAGCTTACTAAGTGAATGAAACCTATTGCTATAGATGTTCATTAATAAGGGTATTGCTGGAAACATTAAAGCAGTAACTGTGTAATCTATATTCATACGAATTAGTTGATTATGAAACTAGCCTTTGCTATTTACAAGTAAATTATTATGAAACAATTAAATCTATTTATTGAATTAACTAGACTAAAAAAGCCAATTGGTTTTATGCTTTTATTTTGGCCCTGCACATGGGGGTTAACACTTTCATATGATTTTTCAGGCAATCTTAAGAATTATTTTTTTTATATGACTTTATTTTTTTTAGGTTCAGTTTTAATGCGTTCTGCTGGATGTATTGTTAATGACATATTGGATAAAGAATTTGACAAAAAGGTATTTAGGACGAAAAATAGACCTATAGCATCTGAAAAAATATCTACAAAACTTGCCTTAACTTATGTAATTCTTTTATGCTTCGTTGCACTATTGGTGTTATTAAATTTTAATACTTTAACTATTATATTGGCATTAGGATCTATGCCTTTGGCATTTAGTTATCCTTTGATGAAAAGATATACATACTGGCCTCAGTTATTTTTAGGTATTACTTTTAATTATGGTTTAATTCTTGGGTGGGTTTGTATTGCAAATGAAATAGAATTGGTACCTATAACACTTTATATAGGAGCCATATTTTGGACACTAGGTTTCGACACAATATATGGGTATCAAGATATCAAGGATGACGAAATAATAGGAGTAAAATCAACATCAATAAAATTTAAAAAAAATCCAAAATTATTTTTAACAATATGTTACTCAATCTTTATGACATCTCTAATTACGATAGGTTTTTTCATGAAGTTTAACTCAATGTTTTATATTTTTTTAACTATTCCAATTTTACATTTATTCTTATACCAAATTCATAATTTTAATTTTAAAGACCCAAAAAATAGTTTGAAAATTTTTAAAACTAATAATTTTCTGGGTGCAATTGTTTTGGTTAATATTTTGATTGGAAGGGTTTAGGTTATTAGTGAAAAAAATAGATATTTTAAAAAGACTTTTTTTTGATTACACTAAAAAATACATAAAAAAAATATCGTTTTCTTTATTTTTTGCCTTATTAGTTGCAGGTAGTACTTCCGCAATTGCCTATCTTTTAGATCCTGCAATTAAAAAAATATTTATTGAAAAAGATCAAACACTAATATTCATTATTCCAATTCTTATTATTATTGCCTTTACCACAAAAGGTTTGTCTCTATATTTTGCAAAAGTTTTAATGATAGGAGTTTCAGAAGAAGTGAGGAAAGATTTACAGTGTGATATGCTAGGCAATCTAATTTCTGCAGATACAAGATTAATTGATAGCAAGCATACTGGAAAATTTATATCAGCCTTAACTAATGATGTTGCTCATATAACAAATTTAATTAGCACAGCTGTTCTTAATATTTTTAAAGATAGTTTAACATTGATAGGTTTAGTTACTGTTATGTTTTTTCAGAATTGGAAACTTTCTTTAATTGCACTCATAATGATTCCTTTAGCTTCCTTTGCGGCTAAAACTTTGGGAAAAAGAATAGGAAAAGTTGCAACTGAACAAATGGTAAAAGCAGGGGTGCTTAATACCTATCTAATAGAACTATTTAAAAACCACAAACTTATTAAGATATTTCAACAAGAAAAGTATGAAAATGAAAGAGCTGATAAGTTTATAGACGATGTAAAAGAAAAAACTAAAAAGATTGCTACTGTCTATGTGAGATCATCACCAATAATGGAAACTCTGACAGGAATTATGATTGCAATATTAATTTTTTATTCTGGGAAACTTGTTTTAAAAAATGAGATAGACATTAATAACTTTTTTTCGTTTCTTGCGGCAATGATGCTAGCGTATCAGCCAGTAAGATCTCTTGCGACCTTAAATATTACAATCAGTCAGGGTCTCTCTGCTGCAGCACGAATATTACCTGTTATAGATGAAAAATCAGAACTAGTTACAAATAAAAATGATAATGAACTACTAATAAGCAATGGAGATATTGAATTTAAGAATGTTTCTTTTAAATACAAAAAAGAAAATACAAATAATACTTTGGACTCCGTAAATTTAAAGATGCTTGGTGAAAAAATGACTTCAATTGTTGGTCATAGTGGGGCTGGTAAATCTACAATTTTAAGTTTAATTCCTAGGTTCTATGATTCTATTTCAGGTGATATCAAAATTGATAATCAATCAATTTATAAATGCTCCCTAACCTCATTAAGAAAAAATATTTCTTTAGTAAGTCAAGATACAACTTTATTTGATGATACTATCAGAAATAATATTGCATATGCAAATTTAAATGCCTCTCAAACAGAAATCGAAGAGGCAGCCAAAAATTCTTTTGCAAGTGAGTTTATAGAAAAACTTCCCAACAAATATGAAACTATAATTGGTGAAAATGGGACGAGGCTGTCTGGAGGTGAAAAACAAAGACTGTCTATTGCTCGTGCAATGCTAAAAAAAAGCCAAATAATACTCTTAGATGAGGCAACATCATCACTGGATGCTGAAACTGAAAATAAAATTCAAGAAGCAATCAACTATTTAACCAAAAATAGAACAACAATTGTTATTGCACATAGACTATCTACAATATTAAATTCAGATAGAATTTATGTTATTGATTCAGGTAAAATTGTTGGGGAAGGAACACATGATGAACTATTAGTAAATTCAATCATCTATAAAAATTTCTATGAGAAGCAAATAAAAAAAATCTAATGTTCTTTTTCTACAGAATATTAACAAATTTAATTTTAATATTTTCTCCAATAATAATTTTAATTCGTTTATTAAAGAGGAAAGAGGATCCAGTTAGATTCAAAGAAAAATTTGGATTTTACTCAAAAAATAAAATTAATGGAAAATTAATATGGATACATGGGGCAAGTGTAGGTGAGTTATTGAGTGTAGTTCCCCTAGTAGAGAAATTAGAAAATAATAAAAATATAAAACAAATCTTAGTTACTTCTAATACACTTAGTTCATCTAAAATTTTATTAAATTTAAAATTAAAAAAAACAATTCATCAATTTTTTCCAATTGATACCAACTATCATACTCAAAAATTTTTAGACTATTGGAAACCCTCAGTAGCAATATTTGTGGATTCAGAAATATGGCCTAACATGCTTAGGAACGTAAAAAAAAAACAAGCTTCATTAATTCTATTGAATGCAAGAATCACTAAAAAATCTTTTAGCAGGTGGAAAAAATTTCCTATTAGTGCAAAAAAAGTTTTTCAGGAGTTTGATATGTGCTTATCTTCCAGCATAAAAACGACACAATATCTTCGATGGCTTGGTGCAAAAAATATAAAATTAATTGGAAATTTAAAATTTTCACAAAGTGAAAAAGATGAAAACAACATAAGCAAACCATTAAAGAAATTTTTTTTATCTAAAAAGATATGGTGTGCTTCAAGTACTCATAATAAAGAGGAGATAATTTGCGCTAGTGTTCATAAAAAACTTAAAATCAAACATAAAAACTTATTAACTATCATAATACCAAGGCATATTGATAGAACTAGAGAAATTGTAGATAAAATCAATAAGCTAAACTTAAAAGTTCATCTTCATAGTTCCCAAAAAAAAATTGATAAAGATACAGATATATATTTGGTAAACTCTTTTGGTCAAACCAAATCTTTCTTTAAAATTTCTAATACTGTTTTTTTAGGAGGCTCAATAATAAAACATGGTGGTCAAAACCCATTAGAAGCTGCAAGATTTGGATGTAAAATACTACATGGACCTCATGTATGGAATTTTGAGGAAATTTACAGTCTATTAAAAAAAAATGAAGTATCTAATAAAGTGATAAATCTAAATCAACTATCATTTGAGCTTGATAAAACGTTTAAAAATAAAAATAGAAATAAAAATTTAATGTTTAAGATTAAAAATTTAGGCGATAAAATTTTAACTTCTACTTTAAAGCAAATAGATACTTATATTAACAAGTGATGAAATTTAAAAAGCCTAAATTTTGGGACCTCAAAAAAAATAGTTTTTTTTCCTATCTTCTATTGCCATTTACTTTTCCACTAATTATAAATAATTTTTTTTTAACAATTAAAAAAAAAAATATATTACATTTAAAAATAAAAAAAATTTGTATTGGTAATATATATGTTGGTGGTACTGGAAAAACTCCCCTAGTAATTAAAATTTATAAAATTTTAAATCAGTTAAATCTTAAAACTGTTATAATAAAAAAATTCTATAAGGATCATATTGATGAACAGAAAATACTAGACCGTGATACAAAATTATACTGCTTGAAGGATAGGGAGACTGCACTAAATATGGCAATAAGAGATAATAATGATATTGTTATTTTTGATGATGGACTTCAGGATCGTTCAATTAATTATGATCTTAAATTTGTATGCTTTAATAATATTAAATGGATTGGTAATGGCCATTTAATTCCAGCAGGTCCTTTAAGGGAAAAAATAAATAGCATTTCAAAATATGATGCAGTATTTATCAATGGGAATGAAGCTGATAATACAAATCTAAAAATATCTATTAATAGATACAATAACAATATTAAAATTTTTGAATCTTATTACTTTCCTATAAATATGCACGAATTTGATACTACCAAAGAATATATTATCTTTTCTGGCATTGGAAATCCTGAAATCTTTAAAGAAACATTATTGAACAATAAATTTAACATTCTAAAAGAAGTTATTTTTCCTGATCATTATAATTATACACAAGCTGATATTAATAAAATAAAATTGACAGCAAAAAAATTAAATGCAAAAATTATGACTACTGAAAAAGATTTTGTAAAAATTAATTCACATAAAAATGAAGATATTAAATTTTTAAAAATTGAATTAAGAATCAAAAATGAAGAAGAATTAATTGAATATTTAAAACTAAATATATGAAATCAATAAAATATTTTATTCAATTTTTGATAATATCAATTTTATTTCTTATATTCAAGATTGTGGGATTAAACTATGCCTCATATATTTCTGGTAAGATTGTATCATCTTTTGGACCGCTTTTTAGATCCAAATATTTGATTAAATCAAATATATTAAAGGCTTTTCCTAATTTAAAATCAGATGAGTTGGAAGATATTTTAAAAAGAATGTGGAATAACTATGGAAGAATCCTCGCTGAATATGTTTTTATAAAAAATTTTCGAAACAATAAAATCCAAAAAAATATTGAAATTGAAGGCCAGGAAATTTTAGATCAAATCAAAAATAATAATGAGCCTGTGATATTTATCTCAGGGCATTTTAATAATTTTGAATTAATGGCTATGCAAATTGAAAAATCTGGTATCAATCTTGCAGCTGTTTACAGACCACTTAATAATAGATTTTTAAATTTTATAATGGAAAGAATTAGAAGAAAATATATTTGCAGAAATCAAATTAAGAAAGGAATTTCAGGGACTAAACAATTACTTTCTTTTTTTAAAAAAAAAACATCTATAGCTTTAATGATTGATCAAAGAGTATCACAGGGCATTAAGATTAATTTTTTTGGTCATGAGGCTTTTACAACAACTATACCTGCTCAGTTTGTAAAAAAATTTAAGTGTAAAATTGTGCCTATTTATATTGAAAGAGTTAAGGATATTAATTTCAAATTAACTGTTCATAGTCCCTTGGTATACTCGGGTAATGAAACTATTGAGTCAATAACGCTAGATTTGAACCATTTACTAGAAAAGTTAATTTTAAAAAATCCAGATCAATGGATTTGGTCTCATAATCGCTGGAAATAAAACAAATTTTTATTTGCTTTCTCTTTTTATTGCAGCTTCTTTGTACGAGTAATATGGCTCCTGTAAATCTACATTCCAATAATTTAATTCTTCTAGATTAATGATTTTACCTGATACTGCACAAACTACATGATCACCTTCTTCTATAATTTGAAAATTATTTGGTAAATATTTTATTTTAGCTAATTTTTTATTCATTTTTAGTTTATATATTAATACATGAAAGTTGGAATAATTGGAAGTGGTGGACGCGAGCACGCCATATGTCATTCTTTAAGCCATTCAAAAAAGATTCAACAAATATATTGTTTTCCTGGGAATGCTGGTACTGCCAAAATAGCCACAAATATTTCACTGAACCTTCAAAACTTTAATAATTTAAAAGAATTTATAATATCTAATAAAATTGATTTAATTATAGTTGGTCCTGAGAAACCCTTGGTAGATGGTATAGTTGACTTTTTAGAGGGACATAATATTAAGGTTTTTGGTCCAAATAAACTTGCTGCCCAGCTTGAGGGTTCTAAAATTTTTACAAAAAACTTATGTGAAAAATACAACATACCTACAGCCAAATTTGGTATTTTTAAGAACATTAATGATGCAGCACAGTTTATAAAAAATACTTATTACCCACTGGTCATAAAAGCAGATGGTTTAGCCTCTGGTAAGGGAGTTTATATATGTGAAAACAACAAAGAAGCTGAGCAAGCTATAAAAGAAATATTTGAAGGAAAGTTTGGTAGAGCAGAAAACTTACTTATAGAGGAATTTCTAAAAGGTGAAGAAATGAGTTATTTTATTATTAGTGATGGTAAAACAATAAAAAAATTCGATACCGCGCAAGACCACAAAAGAGTATTAGAAGGTGATAAAGGAAAAAATACTGGAGGTATGGGTGCATATTCTCCCTCAAGATTAATTAATGAAGAGTTAGATAAAAAAATTATAACAAAGATAATTGAACCAACAATTACCGGCCTTAAAGAAATCGGAATAGATTATAAGGGCTTTCTATACGCAGGTTTAATGATTGTTAATAACGAACCCTATTTAATTGAATATAATGTTCGGATGGGAGATCCAGAATGTCAAACAATCTTACCTAAATTAAAATCAGATTTATTAGAAATAATTTTATTATGCTGTGATGAGAAACTGAGTCTAGCTAAATTAGAATGGCACCATAAAAAAAGCTTATGTGTTGTTTTATGTTCAAAAGGGTATCCAGATAGATTTGAAAAAAACATATTAATAGAAGATCTACATAAAATTACATTTGATAAAGATGAACATTGTTATCATGCAGGCACAACGATAATTAATGATCAAATTTATGCTATAGGTGGAAGAGTTTTAAATTTTGTTTGTTTATCAGAGAATTTTTTAGGTGCTAGAACAAAAGTGATAAATTCAATTAATTATCTAAATTGGAAAAATGGATTTTATAGAAAAGATATTGGGTATAAAGTGATAGATGAATGAGAATAATATCTGGAAGTTCTAAGGGTAAAAAAATTTTTGAACCCAATGATCATGAAACAAGACCACTTAAAGATTTAACTAAAGAGTCAATATTTAATATCTTAAAACATTCCAATAAATTTAATACTGTATTGCAAGATTCAAATGTTCTTGATCTATTTTCGGGTGTTGGATCTTTTGGACTAGAATGTCTTTCAAGAGGGTCTAGTCACGTAACTTTTGTAGAAAATTATAACAATGTTTTATTAGTTTTAAAGAAGAACATTCTAAACTTAGATTATCAGGAGAACTCTGTAATAATTGAAGATAATATAATGGATAAGTTAAATTTTAAAACTATTCAAAAAAAATTTGATATCATATTTTTAGACCCTCCATACAAGGAAAAGAGATTACTATCTGTATTAAATAAGATAATAGAATTTAAAATGCTTAATAATTCAGGCATAATTATTATCCATAGGCATAAAAAAGAACAAGATGAATTGCCAGAAAGATTTAAGGTTATTGAAGAAAAAACCTATGGAATATCAAAAATAATTTTTGGTAATTACTTTAAATAAGTATTTTTTTTGTTTCTTTTTTTATTAATTCAACAGAAGGCTGGTCATAGGGATTAATATTTAAAGCTCTACCTAATAAAATTGTCTCTAAAATAAAGAAACAAAATAGCTCACCTAAGGTTTTTTCATTTCTGTTAATTATCTCAAAACTTCTAAAGGGTATTTTTCTATTGAAAAAAACTTTTTCAGTGGCTAATTTTTGAGATAGTATAATTTTTGCAAGACTCTTATTTTTTAAATAGTCACACGTGGAAAGAATTTTGCTGTTCTTAATTTGATCTGACACTCTTTCTTTAACATGAAAAAAAGTAAAGAAATTATTTTTCGGACCGTCTAAATAAAGTTGCATGACGCTATGATTATCTTTTGGCATAGTAGAAATGATTGGCAAAATGCCTTTTCCTTTTTTTCCTAAACTTTCAGCAATTAATTGCTGGTACCATCTAAATAAACTATCTGAACTCTCATCATAATTAAGGATGATGGAATTAAATTTTTTTTGTTTTAAAAAAGAAAGTGTATTATTTACGTTTATTATTAATGAGTTAATAAACCTTTTATTTTTAATCAAATTATTTAATTGTTTAAATTTAGTAACACTTAACCCCATAAGTTCTGCTGGTAACATGCCAACTTCTGATAAAACAGAATATCTGCCACCTATGAAATTATTATGATGAACAACCTCAGCTCTTAATTTTTCAGCAAGTAAATATAAATAATTTTTTCTATTCCCTGTAATAAAAATATTTTTATCATTATTTTTTATAATTATATTTGAATTAGATATTGTTTCTAAGGTGTTTCCTGATTTAGAAATTATTAAATTAATCATTTTTCCTCGTCTTAGAGAAATTTTTGATTTTAGATTATCGGTAAAAATAAAATTTTTTTTTATTTTATCTCTTAAAAACTCATAAATAGATTTTGCACCAAGAATTGATCCACCAATACCAATAACCCTCACATTTGAATATTTTTTAATTTTTAAAATATTTTTTTTGGTATAGCTATTTTTATAATTTAAACTTAAAGACTTTAATATTTCATTTTCTTCATTCAAAAGAAGTTTTAAATCTTGTTCGATTTTTTTACTATTTTTTTTTAGTCGAAAGTTTTTAAAGTTGATATTCTTAGTCAACATTAATTATTTTTAATATTTTTTAAAACAAAATCCTCTGCTGCTCCACTTGCTTTAGTTGTCGTGCTCACAGTTTCGTCTTTGATTCTCAATATTTTTTTAATGTCAAACTCTTCTTGTTGTAAAATTTCTTCTTCAGTTTCACTATTTTTTGGCTTTGGTAGCGTTAAATATTTTGGTGGTAAAATTAATGGGTTTTTTTTCTGGACTAAAAATTCATCATTATTCTCAGATTTAGATCCACTAAGTCCATCTTTAATTGATTGGCAAGAAAATCCTACCATTACAATTGCTAATATTAAAATTATGTTATTTAATTTCATTTTTTAAGTATTTATTAAAAATTAATTCAACCAAAATAAGGCATACTACTCCAATTGTAATAAATATGTCAGCAATATTAAATATAAACCAATGAAAATTATTTACATGTAAATCAATAAAATCTGGGACTGCTGCGTAATAATATCTATCAAATAAGTTTCCAATAGCACCTCCTAAAATGCAGGCATAAAAATAAACTCTTATATCATTTGTTTTTATGAGCATAATTAAAACTACTACTATAATGATTGCAATAACGTATGTAATTAAATTGTATAATCCATTTTGTTGAAAATTTAATAAACCAAATGCTATCCCCTCATTCCAAATCAAATAAATGTTTAGATATTTTGTTAAATAGATATCTACTGTATTGTTGATTTCAGCAAGATTTATTACATATAGTTTTGAAATTCTGTCTAATAAAAAAATTGTTATAATTATTAAACCATTAAAAAATAATTTTTTTTTATTTTTTAGTTGCATCTTTTTATTTGGTTACAGGGTGCCTTGTGCATCCATTTTTATTAATTTTCCAACAAATAGGGCATTTTTCTCCTCTTGCTTTTTTGGTTTCGACTATCGTTTCATCTGTTGTAGCATTGATAATTTCTGCAGTTGAAGTTATACAAATTTCAGCAAAGTCTACATTTTTTGTTAATTCTAATAGATTCTTATTTAAACTTATTGTTATATTCGCCTCAAGGCTTGATCCAATTTCTTTGCTTGCTCTCTTAGCTTCAATGCTAATATTGCAAATATCTCTAATTTTTTTTAACTCCTTCCATTTTTTATTCAATGTTTCATTTTCAAATGATTTTGGAAACTTCATGAACTCTTCAAGATGAATACTTTTCTTATCTTTATTTAATAGTGTAAAAATTTCTTCTGTTGTAAATGAAAGTATTGGCGCAAACCATTTAATTAAGGATTCTAAAATTATGTTTAATACAACTATACTACTTGTTCTTCTCTCTGAACCTTTTGGATCACAGTATAGGGCATCTTTTCTAATATCAAAATAAAATGCAGATAAGTCAACTGTACAAAAATTTAAAAGCTCTTTGTAAAGATTGTGAAAGTCATATGACTTGAAATAGTTTTTAAAATTTTTGTTTAGATCGTAAACTCTATGAAGCATGTATTGTTCTAACTCTGGTAATTTATTTAAATCTAATTTTTCGATATCAATTTTATTAAAATCATCATTTAAGTTCCCAAGTAAATATCTAAATGTATTTCTAATTTTTCTATAAGAGTCTGCATGTTGCTCTAAAATGGAATAGTCAATTCTTAGGTCTTCGGCATAGTTAGAGGAAGCAACCCATATCCTTAGGATATCAGCACCATATTTTTTTAAAATATCCTCAGGTGCGATTACATTTCCTAAAGACTTAGACATTTTGAGGCCTTTACCATCTACGACAAATCCATGTGATAATACCGCATCGTAAGGGGCTCTACCTCTAGTTCCACAAGACTCTAGTAGAGATGAGTGAAACCATCCTCTATGTTGATCAGAGCCTTCTAGATACATTGATGCTGGCCATTGAAGGTCCTCTCTTTTTTCCAAAACAAATGCGTGCGTACAACCACTATCAAACCAAACTTCCACAATATCATTGATTTTATCATAATCTTCTGCCTTATATTTTTTTCCTAAAAACCTTTGAGGATCATCTGAAAACCAACAGTCAGAACCTTCTTTTTCGTAAATACTTGCAATATTTTCATTTACCTCTTCATCAGCTAATATTTCTTTGGTAGTCTTATGCACAAATATTGGTAACGGCACTCCCCAAACTCTTTGTCTTGAAACGCACCAGTCAGGTCTTGTTTCAATCATTGCTTTAATTCTTTCTCTACCTTTGTCTGGATAAAATGTAGTATCATTAAGAGCTTTTAATGCTTTTTTTCTTAAATTATGACTTTCCATTGAAATAAACCATTGTGGGGTTGCTCTATGCACAAGTGGAGCTTTTGATCTCCATGAATGTGGGTATGAGTGAATTAACTCTCCATTAGATAATAATTTTTTTTGTGCTTTTAATTTTTCAATAACAATTGGGTTTGCTTTAAAAATATGAGTTCCTTCAAATAGTGGAAGAATTTTAGTATATCTTCCATCTCCATCAACTGTCTCAATTGCTTTAATACCATGTTTTAAACAAAGATTAAAATCATCAGGGCCATGACTGGGTGCACAATGGACAATGCCAGTTCCTTGTTCCGTTGTAACAAATCTTGCTTCAAGCATTGGAATTTCATAATCATAGCCAAGGTCAAAAAATGGATGACTACAAATTGTATTCTTGAATTCTTTTCCATTAAATTTTTTAATTTCATGGTAGCTTTCAATATCACAGTCTTTAATAACAGAGTCTAATAAAGCCTCCGCAACTACTATTTTTTTACCTTTAAAATCTCCATCATCATTTAATTGAATTATTAAATAATCTAGGGCATCATTGTAAGCTAAAGCTTTGTTAGCTGGTATTGTCCAGGGGGTAGTTGTCCATATAACAACTTCAGCTCCTTCTAACTCTTTTAGGCTTGATTTTTTAACAGGAAAAGAGGCATAGATTGTATCTGACTTATGATCTTGGTATTCAACTTCAGCATCAGCCAACGCAGTTTTTTCAACTGTTGACCAAAGGACAGGTTTGAATCCTCTGTAAAGACTACCTTCTTTTAAAAACTTTCCTAATTCTCTCACAATTTGCGCTTCAGCATCAAAACTCATAGTAGCATAATGGTTATCCCAATCACCCACAACACCCAATCTCTTAAATTGTGTTTTATGAACCTCAATCCATTTTTGTGCAAAATCTCTGCACTCTTTTCTAAATTCAGTTATTGGAACTTCATTTTTATCTTTTTTATTTTTTTTATACTGCTCTTCAATTTTCCACTCAATAGGTAATCCATGACAATCCCATCCCGGGACATATACAGAATCTTTTCCGTCCATTTGATGAAACTTAACAATTATATCTTTTAAAATTTTATTAAGTGCTGTACCCATGTGAATGTTACCATTTGCATATGGGGGGCCATCGTGAAGTATAAATTTTTCTTTACCTTTGTTAGATTTTCTTAACTCTTTATAAAGATCAATTTTCTTCCAGTAGTCTAAAATTTCTGGTTCTTTAGTCTGCAAATTAGCTTTCATAGAAAAAGCTGTTTTTGGTAAATTTATATTTTCTTTGCTCATTTTAAC
>Ga0307986_10001970_pt1 | contig 14783 bp, 16 predicted proteins | sample EllFjometageno82_FD_203170 | JGI IMG/M metagenome (GOLD analysis project Ga0307986, IMG submission 203170) | Marine microbial communities from Ellis Fjord, Antarctic Ocean - #82 | ecosystem: Environmental > Aquatic > Marine > Unclassified | place: Southern Ocean | collected 2014-10-09
TAGCAGCCATCATAGAAGCTGTTCCAACTTCAAATACCATTAAGATATGTGGTTGTTGTTTTGCTCTGAACGCAGCTATTCCAGCGTTTAATGTTTCTGAGTAGTTACCTTTTCTTGTGTGAACTACTTCGTATTTATCTTGGCTCGCATTAAAGTCTTTAACTTGAACATCAAGTAACTCTCCAAGTCTTCCTCCGAATGCATGCCACCAATTGATTGTAGTTTTTGCTTCTGCATTTGCATGTGAAAAAAGTGCAAATATACTGAAAACAAAAAATAGTTTTTTTAGTGATTTCATTTTTTTTCCTCTGTTTATATTGAATATTAAAAAACTTAGCAGAACTTAATGCTGCATGACAGCGATAATAAACTTAAAAAAGGATGGAGTTTATGTAGTAGAATTCTAGTATAGGTTTAAATCTTTGCAAACTCTCCACCATTTCTAAATCGCCATAGCCACTTAGACATAGCTTGTTCAACATCATCTGGTTTTATATTTAAATCTTTTAAAGTTAAATAGTTTTCAGATACAACATTATCTGCTTCATTTAAAATTTCACACTGATCTTTTGTAAGTAAAGGTTTTGGCATAAGACCAAGTAATGCAGCTTGTATTTTTGCAATTGGCATTGGTAAATTAACAACTAGTCTTTTTTTTCCAATAGTGTTTAAAATTGATTTAACCATATCTCCAAAGCTAATCACTTTGGGACCACCGATCTCATAAATTTTACCTTCATTTTTTTTAATCTCTATGGCTTTTACAATAGCGGTAGCTACGTCATTTACTAAAATAGGTTGAAACTTATAATTTTTTTTTACCACTGGGATAACAGGGGACATGCTCAGTTTTGCAAATAAATTAGTAAAATTATCTTCTACACCACAAACTACACTTGGTCTGATAATGATAGTATTTTTAAAATTGTTGAGAGCTTTTTGTTCTCCATTAAACTTCGATTGTTGGTAAAGAGATTTTGAATCAGCTTTCGCACCAATAGCACTGACATGAATAAATTTTTTAACTTCCGACTCTGAACAGTATTTTGCAATCAAACCTGGTAAATCAGAATGTAGATTTGAAAATTTTTGTTTGCTATTTTCGAAAAGAATGCCAATTAAATTGATTACGACATCTGAATTATTAATTGCCTCTTTAATTTTAGAAAAATCTTTGAAATTAAAGTCAATAAATTCTATAGCGCCTGGAGGAGCTTGCGTTTTTAAATAACCTTTTAAATAAGCGTTCCTTGTTGGAATAATGCATTGAAAGTTTTTCTCGGTCATTTTTCTGACAAGATATCTTCCTATAAATCCACCTCCGCCAAGGATTGTTGCTATTGGGTAATTATTCATGCTATTCAAGATAGTTATATGAAAATACATAAAATTCAAGGAGACATAAGCTCAGAAGTAGCAAGCTCATTTAAGGATAGCGTTGCTATCGATACTGAAGCCACAGGGTTATTAATTCCAGAACGAGACAAACTGAGTTTAATTCAAATATGCAATGAAGGTGGTGATGTCTATGTTATTCAACCAGACCGCACAAATTATAACATGCCTAATTTAGCTTCTGTTTTAGAAAATGAAAAAATTCAAAAAATTGGTCATTTTTTAAGATTTGACAAAAGCGCACTTGAATATTTTTTAAAATGTAAAATGAAAAATATTTTTTGTACTAAAATAGCTTCTAAAATTTGCAGAACCTACACTGATGCTCATGGACTTAAAAGTTTAGTTCAAGAATTTTGCAATAAAAAACTAGACAAAAATCAAGGATCAAGTGATTGGAATAAAGATATTAATGATCTTAGTGAGAAACAGTTAGAGTATGCAGCAAATGATGTAATTTATCTTCATAAAATTAAACATGCGCTAGAAAAAATGTTAATACGGGAGGACCGTTTAGCAATCTATAAAAAATGTATAGAGTTCTTAGATACAAGAATAGAACTAGATCAAAAAGGATTTAAATTTTCAATATTTGAACATTAATGTCTAAAGTTAATTATATCTCTATTGCTAAAAAAGCTGCTGCTATTCAGATCTCTGAGCTTAAAAAAGTTAATAAAATTTTTGATAAATCATTTGTACAGGCGGTTGAATTGATAGCAAGTTGCAAAGGAAAAGTGATTACAGCGGGAATTGGAAAAAGTGGCCTGATCGCTCGAAAAGTTGCAGCAACGTTATCATCAGTTGGTGTTTCTTCTTTCTTCTTAAATCCAAGTGAAGCAAACCATGGCGATTTAGGGCAAATTGATAAAAGAGATTTACTTTTAGTTTTTTCATACTCAGGCAACACTTCAGAGATTGCAAATATGCTTCGTTATGCCAATAGATTTAATATTAAAATTGTAGGAGTGGCTTCCAAAAAAGATAGTCTGCTTTTAAAGGCAAGTGATGTAAAATTACTTCTTCCTCAAGTTAAAGAGTCTGATCCGACAGGAATGGTACCTACTACTAGTACAAGCATTACTTTATTGTTAGGTGATTGTTTGGCGGTAGCATTGATGAATAAAATAAGCTTTTCTAAAGAAAGATTTAAAATTTTTCATCCAGGAGGAAACATTGGACAGACTTTGTTGTTAGTTAAGGATATTATGATTACTGGCAATAAGTTGCCTGTGATAAGCCTCAATAAAAACATTTATGATGCTATTAAAATAATAGATCAAAAAAAACTTGGTCTTGTTGTGGTGATGGAGAAAAATCAAGTTAAGGGAATCTTAACTGATGGTGATGCAAGAAGAGGGATTAAATATTATTCTAAAGATGATAACTTAAAAAAATTCATGACTACTAGCCCCTTATTTGTCACTGAAACTGCGCCTGCTTCTAAAGCTTTATCGCTAATGAATGAGAAAAAAATTACAAGTTTATTGGTGACTTCAGAACAAAATTATAACAAAGCTAAATCAAATAAGAAATTAAAGGGAATAGTGCATATACATTCTCTTTTACAATACGGCATAAAGTGAATAAACGAAAAAAAAATCTTTTTCTTGTACAGGTTACTATTTTTTTTATTGCAACTGCTCTACTTTACAATACTTATCGTGACAAAAATGAAAAGAATGAAATTATAGCTGAAGTAAAAGATAGGGCCACACCTAATGTCAATAGTTTTACAGATATTGAATATTCAGGTTTTGATTTAAATGGAAATAGATATGTATTAAAAGCTGGGAAAGCTAATTTTAAAACTGAAACACCAGAGATTGTTAATATGAAAAGAGTTGTTTCAGAATTTTATTTAAAAAATGATACAATTTTAACAGTTGTTAGCGACATAGGAACTTATAATAACATAACGCTAGATATGGTCTTTAAAGAAAATGTTAAAACTGATTATTTAACCCATAATTTATATTCAGATATATTATCTTACTCAAATTCAAATGCTAAATTAATTGCTACTGGTAATGTGCGGGGAGAAAGTATAGAAAAAGGAGAGTTTAAAGCTGATAATGCTGAATATAACTTAGCAAATAAAACTTTGAGTTTCTCTATGTTTGGTAGCGAACAAGTAAATATAAAAATTAAAAATTAATGAAAAAAGGTTTTAGAATAATTAGTTTCAAAAAAGATAAACCTGTATTTGAGGTTAAAAATGTTAGTAAATCTTTTGACGGTAGGCCTATTTTAAAAAAAATTAGTATGGACATTCACCCTGGGGAATGTGTTGGTTTATTGGGACCTAATGGCTCAGGAAAATCAACTTTATACAGCACCATCATTGGTGAAATATATTCTGACGCTGGAAAAATAATTTTAAATGGTAAAGAAATCCAAAATCAGCCAATTCATTTAAGAGCAAAAGCTGGCATTGGTTATTTAAGTCAACAACGAAGTGTATTTGACATGAGTGTTTATGATAATCTTTTAGGAATTTGTCAATTGACTATCAAGGGTGTTGGAAACCAAATTAAATTAACTGAAAAACTATTAGACGAATTTAATCTACAACATTTAAGAAATATTCAGGCTGCAAATTTATCAGGAGGGGAAGTGAGAAGATTAATGCTTGCTCGTTTGCTAATCAACAAACCAAGTGTTGTATTACTGGATGAGCCGATGGCCGCATTAGACCCTATTGTAGTTCAAGATATACAAAAATATATTTTGAAGCTTCAAAATTATGGTTGTGCAATTTTAGTAACTGACCACCAAGTTAACAATCTTTTTGATATTGTAGATCGTGCTTATGTTCTAGGTGAGCAATCTATTATTGCTCAAGGCACACCATCTGAAATTTTAAAATCTTCAAAAGCGATTGAGCTATATTTCGGATCTTCTTATAGGGCTTAATTAAAATGTTAAACAAAAGTTTTTCGCTCTGCATTTCTCATCAAATCAAGCCTTACAAAAAAATTATTCGGGTTGATTCTGACAAATCTATTTCTATTCGTTCTTTTTTAATAGGAGCCATAAGTCATAACATTTCAGAAATAAAAAATACTTTAGATTCTGATGATGTGTTTTCTTGCATTAATTGCTTAAGAAAGCTGGGTGTTAAAATTGATAGAGTAAGAGCTAAACACTACCTAGTTTATGGCAAAGGACTTGGCTCTCTTTATGCTAAAAAAAATACTATTTTGGATTGTGGTAATTCTGGAACTACCGCAAGACTACTTGTCGGTTTACTCTCTACAAATCCAGAGATTCAAGTTCAAATCAAAGGAGATCGTTCTTTAAACAAAAGAAGTATGGCAAAACTCATTGACTTGATGAGTGAGTTTGGAACAACTTTTTTACCTAAAAATAAAACTAATTTTCCCTTAACCTTAGTTTCTTCGGAAATTCCTATTGGAATAAAATATAAAGCGGGAGTTTCTGCACAACTTAAAAGCGCTGTTCTGCTCGCTGGTCTCAATGCTAATGGTACAACTAATGTGATCGAAGAAAAAACAAGCAGAAACCATACTGAAAATATGTTGTTGCAAAGCTCTAAAGTTTTAAGAGTAAAAAAAAATAACAAAGGACATAATCATATAAAAGTTTATGGTAAAAATTATCTTGACCCTTTAAAAATTAACGTAGGAGGTGATCCAAGTTCTGCTGCTTTTTTTACAGCCTTAACGCTGCTGACTCCCAAATCCTATTTAAGAATTGAACATGTAGGTTTAAATCCAAGACGAATTGGTTTTTATAATCTTTTAAAAAAACACGGAGCTAGAATAAAATTTAAGAATGTAAAAGAAATTAATCATGAGAGAGTGGGTGATATTGAAGTACAAAGCAGTAATTTAAAAGCAATCAATGCAAATCCAGGATACTATGTTTTAGCAACAGATGAATATCCTATCCTTTTTGTGATAGCAGCTTTGACCAGAGGTACATCTGTCTTTAAAGGAATTGAAGATTTAGCGAATAAAGAAAGTAATCGAATTGAAGAGATGAAAAAAATATTAAAACAAATTAACGTCAAGTGTCAATCGACAAAAAATAAAATGAAAATATTTGGAGCGACAGAAATAAAAAAAATAAATACTACAATTAAAGTTCCTAATTTAGGAGATCATCGCATTTGTATGAGCACTGTTATTTTATCTTTAGCTACAGGTATTAAAGCTGAAATTAAAAACTTTGAAACGGTTAGAACTTCATCTCCATCATTTTTAGAAATCGTTAAATCACTTGGGGGAAATTTTGAAATTAAAAAAATATCATAAATTAATAGTTGCTAGTGACGGAGGAGCGGCTAGCGGTAAAACTACAGGCGCTAGATTGATATCAAAGAAATATGGTTTAAAATTTTTATCTTCAGGTTTGCTTTATCGCTATGCAAGTTATCAGTTACTCAAATATAAGCCTAAAGATACTATCTTTTATCTTAAAAAATGTTTTCACAATTTAAGTTTAAAGAAATTAAACAATAAGAATTTACACTTACCTGAAATTTCCGCATACTCATCAATTATTGCTAAAAAAAAGAAAATAAGAAATATTTTACAGACTTTTCAAAAAAAATTTGCCAAGAAGCATAGTAAAGTTTGTATCGAGGGCCGAGATATTGGTACTGTAATCTTGCCTCACGCAGATATAAAATTTTTCTTTAAATGCAGTTTAGAAGTTGCTGCTAAAAGAAGATTTAAAGAACTGAGAAAAAAGAAAAAACATATAAGCTTCGCTGAGGTTAAAAAAGATATGCGAATACGCAATAATGCAGACACAATGCGAAGAAATTCTCCTTTGATTCAAGCTGAAAATGCGGTAATTGTGCAAACTGATAAATTAAAAACTATTAAGGGCATGCTAAATAAAATGTCTGAAGTAATTGAAGAAAATATAAAAAGAAAATATGGCAGTTGAAACAATACATCAAGAATTAACTAGCTCTCAAAAAGAGTTTGAAAGTCTACTTAATGAAGATTTTAAAGACCGTAAGCTTAAAGAAGGCGAAATTATCAAAGCAACTGTAACAGAAATTGCAAAAAATTTTATTGTTTGTGACGTAAAAGCAAAAATGGAAGGTATGATTCCTGTTGAAGAGTTTAAAAATGATGACGAATTATCAAAATTAACAGTTGGTTCAAAAATTGAGGTTTACTTAGAAAGAATCGAGAGCTTTAAGGGAGAGATCATTATTTCTAGAGAAAAAGCTAGACGAATGAACGCTTGGAATCGTATGGAAAAGGTTTTTGAAACTGGTGAAGAAATCACAGCTTACATTACTGGTAGAGTTAAGGGTGGATTTATAGCTACTTGTGATGGTCTGCCAACTTTCATGCCTGCTTCACAAATTGACGTAAAACCCCTTAAAAGATTCGACCACTTAATGAATATACCTCTGCAGGTTATAGCTACACGTATCGATAAGGTTCGTGGTAACGTTTGTACAAGCAGAAGAGCAGTTTTAGAAAAAAGTAAAGATATTGACGCAAAAGAAGCTCTGAAAAATTTAAAAGAAGGCGATATTATTGAAGATGCTAAAGTGAAAGCAACTACAGATTGGGGAATTTTCTTAGACATTAAAGGTATAGATGCATTGTTACATGTGTCAGATTTATCTCATGGTAGAGTAAAAAAACCTTCTGACTTAGTAACAATTGGTCAGTCTATGAAAGTAAAAATTACAAAAATAGACAAAGAAACTAATCGTGTATCTGCTTCTGTTAAAGCTTTAACGGACGATCCATATGATAGTTTAGAAAAAAAATATAAAATCGGTTCAATCTACACAGGTACTGTTACTAAGTTAATGGATTATGGTGCATTTGTGAGATTAGAAGATGGCATTGAGGGATTAATTCATAGCTCAGAATTATCTTGGACAAATAAAAATATTCAACCTTCTAAAATTTTATCAGCACCTCAAGAAGTTAAAGTAAAAATAGTGACTATTGACAGTGGTGCTAAAAGAATTTCCTTGTCCTATAGAGAAACTTTGCCAAACCCTTGGAAAGAAGTTGAAAGTAAAGTGGGCTCACTTGTTGAGGTAACGATTAATAATATCACAGACAAAGCTATCTTTGCTGATTTAGATAACGGTTTAACAGGTATGCTTCCAGGTAGAGAACTTTCTTACCAAGAAGCAAATCAAGATCTGAAAAAATTTAAAAAAGGCGAAAAAATTAAAGTTAAAATTGTAGAGTTAAAAGATGATAAGCTTAGGTTCTCAATACGAGCACTTGAAAAAGATCCCTTCGATTGGTTTAAAGAAAATAAGAAAAAAGAAGGATCTATTATTACCACGAGAGTTCATGAGGTGTTAAAAACAGGTGTTAAAGTATCGGTAGATCCTGATAAGCATATTATTGTTATGATTAAAAAAAATCAGTTGGCAAAAGAATCAGCTGACGCGAGAACAGAAATTTTTTCTCCTGGTAATGCTCTAGATGCTATGATTACAGGATTAGATTTAGAAAAAAGAGAAGTTGATTTAAGTGTTAAAGCGGCCCAGGTTTGGGAAGAAAAAGGTTTAGTAGCTAAATTTGGAGTAAATGCGGCTAAATCAGGAGCAACACTTGCAGGAATCTTCCAAAAAGCTTTGGGTAAAACACCAAAAAAAAAAGAAGATTAGTTCTTGGTAAAATCTGAGCTAATAAAAAAACTTCATCAAAAACATCCTAAATTAAATCGTTCTCATGTAGATGATATTGTAAATATATTTTTTGATACAATCGCTAATAGTCTAATTGCATATAAGCCTGTTGAACTTAGAGATTTTGGAAGATTTTCAGTTAAAACTATTAAAGCTAAATATAATGCCAGAAATCCTAAAACAGGTGAGATTATTTATGTGCCTGAAAAGAAGAAAATTTCATTTAAACAAGCAAAACATTTAAAACAAGAAATAAATAAGAAATAGAACAATGAAAAAAAATATATTTTTAGCACTGGATTTTAATTCACTGAATAAAGCTCTAGATATGACCAATCAAACAAAAGAGTATTTGGCTGGAATTAAAATAGGCTTAGAGCTTTACAGCACAATAGGCTTAGAGGGAATTAAAGAATTTGAAAGATTTAAATTACCTATTTTCTTAGATACAAAAATTTTTGACATTCCTAATCAAGTAGCTAAAACTATTAAAGTTATTTCAAGTCTTAAGGCTGTTAAATATTTCACTATCCATGCTTTAGGTTCTTTGGAAATGTTACAATCAGCACAAAAAGCAGCAAGTGGTACAAGTTTAGAATTTTTAGCAGTAAGCGTCTTAACTTCCTGGAGTAAAAAAGATCTGGAACAAGTTGGTATAACTAGTGAGATTAAAAACCAAGTAAAATTATTAATTAATCTTGCTTGCAAAGCTAAACTTTCTGGAGTGATTGCTTCGGCACAAGATATTGTACTTGCACGTGAAATATCAAAAGAAATTAAAATCTTTTGTCCTGGAATTAGAGGTGATAAAAATGTTCAAGATCAGAAAAGAACTTTAAGTTATAAGGAATTTAATGCTATCGCAGATGATAAATGTTACGCAGTAATTGGTCGGCCTATTTATGAGGGCAATGCCTTAGAAAATATTAAAGCTATTATTAACTCAGCGAACTAATGCAAGCAAAAGTATGTGGCCTTACAACCGATGAACAAGTTGAGACTTGCATTGAATATGGTGCTAACTTTTGTGGATTTATTTTAAACTATAAAAAAAGTCATCGTTTTATTAATTACCAAATAGCTAAACAATTAACCAAAATTAATAAGAAAAACACTGCCTATGTGGGTGTACTTGTTGATCCAACTATTGAAGAGATTAAAACCTTTTCTAATCTCAACTTAGACTATTTTCAAATTTATGGAAATTTTAGTGCAGAACAAATTACTGAAATCAAATCTAAATATAATAAAAAAATTATTATGGCGCTGCAGATAAAAAAGGAACGAGATTTTTTAAAATATAAAATTTATGAAAAAGTATCCGACATAATTCTCTTTGATAGTTCGGGCCTACATCGGTCCTTAAGCTGGAATTATAATTGGATTAAGCCTGTACCCTCTTCTATTACAAGAATGCTTGCTGGCAATATACATATCGACGTACTTGAAAACATAAAAGAAATAACAGATATTGTTGATGTCTCTGGAGCTTTAGAGACAGATAAAGTAAAAGATATTGTTAAAATCAAAAAGTTTTTAGATAAAATAAAACAAATTAATGATTAAAATTAAAAAAGGTATTCCTTTAATTGATCAGCACGATAAAAATGGAATGTGGGGAGGTGAATTTGGAGGCACATGGACACCAGAAACCTTAAAAAAACCTATTGAAGACCTTACTGACCTTTTTCAAAAACTAAGGTACGACAAAAAATTTTTAAAACAAAGAGATTATTATTTTGACAATTACGTGGGAGGCCCAACACCTTTTATTAAGTTACAAAATCTAACTAGACATCTAGGTGGAGCACAAATCTGGGCTAAAGTTGTCTCTGAAAATCGAGGAACGGCGCATAAAATTTATAACGCAGTGGTTCACTGTTTAATTGCAAAACATTCAGGAAAAAAATATGTCTGTGGGGATACTGGAGCTGGAATGGCAGGTAAAACATTAGCTATGGTAGCAAAAGAATTTGGACTTAAGTGTAAAATTTTTATGGGCTCCAAGGACATCAAAAGACAAAAACCTAACGTAGATGTTATGAAAAAATTCGATGCAGAAATCATTTCAGTAACGTCTGGTAGTCAAACTTTAGTTGATGCAGTAAGCGAATGTATGAGATATTGGGTTGCAAATTGCTTGTCTACAAATTTAGTAGTTGGATCTACAGTAGGGCCAAATATTTTTGTTAAAATTTGTGCTTGGAGCACCGCTCAAATCTCGAGAGAACTTAAAATTCAAATGAAAAATGTATTTAAGAAAATTCCCAAAAAAGTAAAACTCATTAATTGTGTAGGTGGTGGAAGTTCAGCTATGGGTTTTTGGAATGAATTTATGGATTACAGTCCAAAACATATTGAATTTATTGGTGTTGAAGCAGGTGGGCCTAAAAATAGTAGACATCATGCTGCACCGCTTACTAACAATGCTAAGATTGGAATTTTGCATGGGGCAAAACAATATGTCATGCAAAATAAAGAAGGTCAGATTAGTGAAACAAAATCTATTTCTGCAGGTTTGGACTACCCAGGTGTAAGTCCACTTCATTGTTTTTTAAAAGATGCTAAAAGAGCAAGATATACTTCAGCTACTGATGAAGAAGCATTAACAGCCTATCAATTAGTTACTAAACTAGAAGATGTTTCTCCATCTCTAGAACCTTCTCATGCTTTTGCAGAGGCTATTAAACTTGCCCCTAAATTAAATCCTTCAACGATCATTGTTGTTAATAGCTGTGGTGATTCTCTTAAAGACAAATTCATTATTAAAAAGAGATTAGGAAGTTACAGGCGATGAGTTTAAAAATTCTAGAAACTTTTCACAAGTGTCAAAACGAACAAAGACCAGCTCTACTAACTTATACAGTTGCTGGAGATAGTACTAAAAAACAATCTTTAGAAATAATTAAATCTATAGCTGAGCACGCTGATATTATTGAGTTGGGTTTTCCTCATAATACTCCTATTGCTGACGGCGGACAAATTCAAGAGAGCTCTCACCGTGCTTTAAAAAATGGAATTAAACTTCCTGATGTCTTTAATATTGTTAAAGAGTTTAAAAAAAGTGAGTACGCTAAGCCTTTAATTTTAATGGGTTATTTTAATTTAATTTTGCAATACGGACCTTCAATTTTTTTAAAACAATGTAAAAAAGTTGGTGTTGATGGTTTAATTATTGTGGATTTGCCTTACCCAGAAAATAAATCTTTTGCCGGTCTATGTAAGCGATATGGTGTAACTTTTGTTCAATTGTTGTCTCCAACAACGTCTAAAGAGAGGATGAAAAAAATTATCAAAGATTCTCACAATATGATTTATTACATTAGTATGTTATCGACAACCGGAGCTAAACTCAAAGTATCACCAAAAAAAATACTAAATAACTACTATGCAATTAAAAAAATTAATCCTAAAAAAAACCTTGTAATAGGTTTTGGCATAACTACAAAAACTATTTCAAATTTAAAAAAAGCAGATGGTTTGGTAGTAGGTAGCCAATTATGCAAGGAAATTACTAGATCCTTGCAAATTCGACAAAATCCTGTCACAAATTTGAATAGAATGGTATTTAACTTAAAGAGGAAAATCATTTGAACTGGATTACAAAATTTTTAAAACCTAAAATTGCATCTTTATTTAAAAAAAAATCTGCAAATTCCGACCAAGTCTTATGGACAACTTGTGAATGTAAAAATCTTATTTACAAAGAAGACTTGCAGAAAAACTTTAATTGCTGCCCCAAATGTGGAGCACATCATAAATTAAGTTGTGTTGAGAGATTTAAAATTTTTTTTGATAATAAAGAATATAAGCTCATCGATACACCACTGCCTAAAGATGATCCTATTAATTTTGTTGATACTAAAAAATATACTGACCGACTCAAATCAGCTAGAAAAATTACCAAACAAAATGATGCCGTAGCAATAGCAACTGGAAAAGTTGAAAGTATTCAAGTAACAGTAGGAGCACAAGATTTTAGATTTATTGGTGGTTCCTTTGGAGCTGCAAGTGGTGAAGCTTTTATTCACGGAGTACAACATGCTATTGATAACAAGAATCCCTTCATTTTTTTTTCATGCTCAGGAGGACAAAGGATGATGGAATCTAGTATTGCTTTAATGCAAATGAGCCGAACAGTTCTTGCTGTTAATGAATTAAAGAAAAATAACATTCCTTTTGTTGTCGTGTTAACTAATCCAACAACAGGAGGCGTTACGGCTTCTTGGGCCATGCTAGGAGATATTTTAATAGCCGAGCCCAAAGCAACAATTGGTTTTGCGGGTAGGAGAGTTATTCAAGATACAGTTAGAGAAACATTACCTGAGGAATTTCAAACAGCAGAATATGTAAGAGATCATGGAGGATTAGATCTTGTGATTGAAAGAAGGTATTTAAGATCTACAATTAGCACACTATTAACTGTCTTATTGAAAAAAGGCGAAACACAGGTTAATACTGACACATCAAATGTTGTCACACTCGATACTCTACAGACATCTTCTAAAGCGTTATAGTAGAAGAATTAATCTTGATCTTGAACGTATTCAAAAAGTATTAACAGTACTTGCCTTCCCCCATCTAGAATTAGGGCAACCTATTAATATTCTAGGTAGTGATGGAAAAATGAGTACATTAACTGCGCTTAAATACTTTTTTGAGGAGCATAAGAAAAATATTACTACATTCACCAGTCCTCATCTTTATGATGTCAGACACAGATTCTGGTTAAAAAATAGATATATCACACTTAAAGAGATAAAAAAATACACTAAGATAGTTGAGACCACAGGTTTACAATTAACTTTGTTTGAGTTGTTAACTTGTGTTTATATTTTAGCTGCCAAGGAACAAAAAAAAATTCATTATCATTTAGTTGAGGCAGGCTTATTATTTAAAAAAGACAGTACTAATTTGTGGACTGAACCTAAGGCTCAGATTGTAACTAATATTAATTTTCAACATCAAGACTGGGTTAGTCCTCAAACTTTAATTGAAATTTGCAAACAAAAATTAGATTCCCTCTCACAAAACACTACTATTTATGTAGGAAAACAACATCCTAAAACATTGAAGATAATTAAGAATATTTTAAAGAAAAACAAAAGTAAAAAAATTTATGCCTCTAAATTCAGTGTTAAAAAGGGAAAAAATTACTATTTCTACAAAGATCAAAAATATAAGATTCCTATTTTATCCAAAAATATTCACTCTGAGGGTCTGATCAACAATCTAGCTTTAGCAATCAAAGTGGCATTAGATTTTGGTGTACCAAAAAAAATTATTATTAAAACAATTCCTAAAATCCAATTTGAAGGTAGAGTTCAATATCTTAAAAAAGGTAAATTAAAAAAATTACTTAAACCTCAGGAAAATTTATTAATTGATGGTTGTCATTCCATAACAAGTGCCAAGAATTTATATAATTATCTTAAAACACTAAAAGGACCCATCTACGGAATTTGGGGTATGCAAAAAAATAAATTACCTGATCAATTTATTAAATCATTTAACAAGATATTTAAAAAAATAATCACAGTAACTATTTCGAATGAACCTAATGCTCTAAAAGCAGAAGAGCTCCGTTCTATTGCTCTAAAGTATATGCCATCGAGTGCAGCACCTAATATTCAGACAGCTTTAAAAAAATTGTCTTCATCGGAAAGGAAAACTATCGTAATTTTTGGTAGTTTGTATTTAACTGGAGAGGTTTTAAGTAAAAATTAAATATTATCTTTGATCCAAGAAACTATATTCGATTTTGTAGTAGCGCCTACTTTAGTAGCTTTTAATTGACCGTCTTTAAATAATAACATTGTTGGAATTCCACGTACACCATATTTCGTAGGAGAATTTGGTTCTTCGTCAATGTTGTGCTTTCCAATTACAACTTGATCTTTTAATTCATCTGAAATTTCTTCAAGCACAGGACCTATTTGTTTACACGGCCCACACCACTCTGCCCAAAAATCAACCACGGTTGGCTTTGATGCTTTTAAAACATCTGTTTCAAAATTTTCGTCTGTGATTTTTTTTGTAGCCATATGTAAGTGATAAATAAGTATTTTTTAATTAAAGTCAACTAGACAGCATTATAAAATTTTTCCATTTCTTCAACGTATGCGTTAATATCATCTAAGATAAGTAAACGTTCAGGTTGGCCTTCTCGTTCAAATTTTTCTCGCAATGTGTCAATTTCTGAATAAGTTCTTGGAATGGTATTCCATTTTTCACTATTGGTGCTTAGAAGTCTTTTGGCAATAGTTCTTCTAATTTCGTTGTATTCAATCTCTGGAAGTAACTCTGGTTTTTCTTCGTAAATTAAACGTTTACCAAAATAATGTAATCTTTCATCTTTAAACCTACTTAAAATTGAAAATTTTTTATCCCATTCTGCTTTATGAAATTCAGGCATCATTTTATTGTCTTCGGGACCTGTAAATTTAGTATAGATACTTTCTTCTTCATAGATATCCTCTTGCGATTTTGTTTGTTCTTTTTCTTCGGCTTCATCCTGTAAAATAAGACTTATTTTTTCTGCAAATTTTTTATTATCTTTGATAAGTTTAGCTCTTGCTGCTAATTTTTCGGCTCCTAGCATTTTATACTCATCAAATTCATTTCCATATGAGGGATTCATAATAATTGGGTGTTTATTATGTCTAACTGTTCTTAAAAATTTTGGGTTTTTACCCATTGCAACTTTTAACTCTGCTGCGGGCATATCTAGATAAAC
>Ga0307986_10001971_pt1 | contig 14779 bp, 13 predicted proteins | sample EllFjometageno82_FD_203170 | JGI IMG/M metagenome (GOLD analysis project Ga0307986, IMG submission 203170) | Marine microbial communities from Ellis Fjord, Antarctic Ocean - #82 | ecosystem: Environmental > Aquatic > Marine > Unclassified | place: Southern Ocean | collected 2014-10-09
TAAAACTTTAGGAAATTTTTTATTTTCGTAAAGTTCAAGCATTTCATTAAAATATGGGTCTAAACCAACTAATTTTTTTGAAAAAGAATGATTTAAATTAATAGAGGTTGTCATTATTGATTTTTTAATTGTTTTAAAACTGAACTAAATATTTTTTTTTCTAGCTCAGAAGTGTTTTTGGAGGAGTCGAAAACTAAGTAATTCTTTTTTTTCGCTAAAGATAAATATACATTTTGCGCTTTTATGTAAAAATTATTTTTTAATTTATCAAATTTGTTATTATTTTTTCTTTTTTTTACTCTAGAATTGATCACATTAAGATTTGCTTTTAAAACTATTGTTAAGTTTGGTTTTAAATTTTTTAAAATGTATTTTTGATTCATTAAATTAATTTTTTTATTAATTTTATAACCTATTACCTGGTAAGCATAAGTTGAATCTGTAAATCGATCAGAAATTACTATTTGTTTTAGTTTTTTTGCGACTAGCAATGTTTTTTTCACATGCTCATTTCTGGCAGCGTTCATTAAATAATAGTCCGTAAGAGCATCAAATTGATTTGATTTTTTTGAAAAGATTAAATTTCTTATTTTTTCAGCAGATCCTGAACCGCCTGGTTCTCTAGTTTTGATTATGTCTAATTTTTTTTTTTTTAAACTATTATAAAGCTTTTTAATTTGGTAGCTTTTACCAGTTCCCTCAACGCCTTCAAAAACGATAAAAAAGAATTTTTTTTTAAGCATCTCCCCATATCATATAATTAAATGAAGTAAGAAGACTTGATAGAAAGTTAATTTTTTTAACATTTTCACTTGCATAAATAGGAATACTTTTTAACAACTCATCTTTATTGTAAATTTTAATAGAAGCAATTTCTTTGTTTTTTTCTATTGGTGCTTTGACGGGTCCTGTGTATTCAACAAATGTATTGAAATTTCTAAGATTTTTTTTATCTATAGTGAAGAACACATCTTCATTTGTAAAACCAGAGATTGTTTCACTTTGTCCGAGCCAAGTTTTAATTTCAAAAATAGTTTCTTTTTTTTTTGATATTTCAAAAGTTACAGTATTATTAAGACCCCAGTGTAATAGTTTTCTAGACTGACTTGCTCTCAAAGCATTGGTTTTAAATCCACTTCCAACTGCAATAAGTCTTCGCGTTTTTTTCTTCATCGAGCTAGCGAGTGAATATTCTTCAACAGCTAAATGTCCAGTTTTGATTCCGTCAACCCCTATGTTTTTATAAAGCAGTGTATTTCTGTTGCCTTGGGTAATAGGATTTCCACCCGTACGTTCCCATGTAAATTCAGTTTCCTTAAAATATTCATAGTAATAAGGGTAGTTCTTTATTAGATATTTAGACATTATAGCAATATCTCTTACAGTAGAATAGTTATCTGGATTATTTATACCTGAGGTATTTGCAAAGTTTGTTGAAGTCATTCCAATCTCCGCGGCTTTTTCATTCATTAACGTAACAAAACTTTCTTCAGTACCAGCAATCCCTTCTGCTAAAGCAACGCAAGCATCGTTTCCTGACGCTACAATTATTCCCTTAAGTAAATCTTCTACAGTTATTTCGTCATTAACCATTATGAACATAGATGAGTAGCCTGCTTGGGACATTCTCCAAGCTTTTTCAGATATTGTTATTTTATCATCTAATGAAATTCTCTCTTTAACCAACAAATCAAACACAACTATTGTTGTCATTATTTTAGTCATAGAAGCTGGGTGTATGCTGTGATCTGCCTGTAGCTCATAAAGAACTTTGTCAGATTGGTAATCTACAAGTATAGCTGTTCTAGCTTTAATATTAGGTCCAGCATGAACTATGGTAATTGAAAATATAAAAAAAATTATAAAAATTTTCAGGTAATCAGTCATTAGTCACAATATCTAAATCTTCAAAATTTGAGTCGTTTAAAACAATGTAATCATTTTTAAGTTTTTTTATAGTGTTATATGGACCCATTAATAGCTCATAATTTGTTTCATTTTTTTTATTAATATATATTAATTTATAATTAGAATCGTTTAAGATAGTTACAAGTTTTTCCTTCAAAAATTCAGCAGAACTAAGATTGTAAAAATCAGCAACTAAAATTGAATAATTTTTAGCTTTTTTATGATTTAATATTTTTTTTTTAGAAATATTATTTATATTAATTAGATCTATAGGAGCTTTGTTAGCTATTTTTTTTTCAGCATTTTGAGTAATGGCTTTTTTAGCGACAAAAGATTTGTTAGATTTAATTTCATTTATTTCTACAAAAGGAAACTCAAGAGATAATTCTAGCTCATCGGCAATAGTTTTAGAAATTAGAGCTTTATAAAAATTATCATATTTAACTTTTTTTTTAATTATAATTTCTAAAGATTTATTGTTCTCTGGGTTAATGACTCTTACTATAGAGCCCTCCATTAATTTGTTTTGTGAAATAAAAAATTTTTCATTTTCTAAATTAAAAGGAATATTTTTTTCTATGTATGCAAATCCACTAGCGGAATATCTAGATTTTTTTCTCTCAAGGCCAGCAGAATAATTAGTGCAAGATACTAAAAAAAGAAAGATTATTAATTTATATAACATTTTTAAAATTATTTTTTAATGTACAAACAGCAAGAGCAAATCTTAATGATCGATTCCAGTTTAAAATTTTTTCATAATTACTATACACTAAATAAGCTGGAGTATATGTACTTGAACCAGGTATTATATCTTTATCAGGTGTTATAATAGCTGCCTCTAAATTTTCATCAATTTTTAAATTATCATAATTTTTTATATATTTTTTAAAGTATTTTACTTTTTTTTTATTTTTAATATCCCTAGCTGAAGCATTAAGAAATTTAATCGGAATATTTTTATTTAAATTTATTTTTGTAAAACAGGGAATATTTTTTTTCCAGCCAATTTTATTAAGATAATTTGCAGCAGAAGCAAAAGAGTCTTCGGTTTTTTTTAGTTCTATTGTTGTATTATTATTATAGTCAATTGCATAATTTTGAATTGTTCTTGGCATAAACTGAAAATTTCCAAAAGCTCCAGCCCAAGAACCAAATAATATTTTTTTATCTATAATTTTTTGATCAACTAGTTTTAATAAAATTATTAACTCTTTAGTAAAAAATTCACTTCTTCTTTTGTCAAAGCTTAAAGTAGACAATGAAGAAACTATATCCATTTTTCCTAAATACTTACCAAAATTAGTTTCGATGCCCATAAGAGCTAATAGTAATTCTTTTTCGATTAAAAATTCTTTTTCAACTTTATCTATAGTTGACTTTTCTTTTTTATATAAAGCTAAGCCTTTTTTAACTTTATTTTTATTTGTTCTTTTTTTAATATAAGTAAAAGTACCCTCATAAAATTCAGGTTGGAATCTGTCGTATTTAATAACGTTTGGTAAAAATATAACATCTGACATTACCTCATCTACTACTTTTTTTGAAACTCCAGAATTAACAGCTTTTTTTTTAAAATCTTTTACCCATGTACTAAACTCTGAATTACTAGGAAAAGCGCTAGTTTGTAAAAAGGATAGTATTAGTAAGATATAAATACTTATTAAGTTTTTAACCATTTTTTTGAATAACATAAAAAAAAACACAAGACTAGATTGAATAAAAATCCATATTGTTATTTGGTACTATTGATAGTATTAAATTGCTAAAATCTTTTAAGGAGAGGTGGCTGAGCGGTTGAAAGCACTGGTCTTGAAAACCAGCAACGGGGCAACTCGTTCGTGGGTTCGAATCCGACCCTCTCCGCCATTATTAAATTTTATGTTTAATAAATAAATCCAGTATTTTTTTGTCATCAAAAAATTTAATCGGAGTTTTGCTTAAATAAAAATTACTAATATCTTCGTCGCTGCAACTCATCAGTTCATTAAGTTTTTTCAGTTCTTCGAGGTTTAATGTATCAATATATTTCAATGCAAATGAACTTAGTAGTATATCCATCTCTTTTGTTCCTCTGTAAGAAGAACGATATTTAATTTTTTTTTTTAATGATTCTAATTCATTCATAAAAGAATTTATTATACATTAAGAAATGAACTTAATTAATAAAAAAAATTTTTTTTTCGAAGATGTCTCGACCTTACCAGGAGTGGGGAAAAAGCTTTCTATTTATTTAAAAAAAAAAAAAATTGAAAAAATAAATGACCTGCTTTGGAACCTTCCCTATTCATTTACAGATAGATCTGAAACAGCCACATTAAATAAATTAAAGGTAGGACAAATCTTTACTATAAAGATTAAAGTTATTAAATATAATTTTCCAAGAATAAGGAATTTACCTAGTAAGGTTTTTTGTAAAGATTCTCATGGTGAAATAGATCTTATTTTCTTTAATAGTCGTGAAGGATATATACGAAAAATCTTACCATTAAACGAATGGGTTGCTGTAAGTGGAAAAATCAATTTTTTTAGAAGTAAATATCAAATTACAAATCCTTCATATGTAGAAAAAGTTGATCAAATTGAGCTAGTTAAAAAAATTATTCCTAAATATTCTTTAACGGAGGGTCTGTCTGAAAAAATTTACTCAAAAATAATTGAAAAAGTATTTATTAAGATGCCAAAAATTGAGGAGTGGCATGATGAAAAATTTATTAAAAAGATGAATTTTTTAAGCTGGGAAGATTCAATCAAAAAACTACATCTCTCTAAAATTGATAAAGATTTAAATTCTAATTATTTAATGAGACTTGCCTATGATGAAATATTTGCAAATCTTCTGTTTAACTCAAAGAATAGAAATAAGATAAAAAAAATCAAAAAAAATAAAAAGGTTTTTAAAAAAATATATTCAGATAAATTAGTTAGTACACTGCCTTATATTTTAACAAACGGACAAAAAAAAATAATAAAAGAAATTCAGTTTGATTTAGAATCTTCGCAGAGAATGTTCAGAATACTTCAGGGAGATGTGGGTTCTGGTAAAACAATTATCTCTTTAATGTCTGTTTTAGATGTGATTGAATCAGGCTATCAATGTGGCTTAATGGCTCCTACATCTATTTTAGCAGAACAACATTTTTTATTATTTAAGCAATTAATAAAAAAAACAAACATGAGAATACATTTTTCATTGTTAACGGGTAAAACAGAACCAAAAGAAAGAAAGATAATTTTAGATAATTTAAAAAATAATAAAATTAATTTCATAATTGGTACACACGCGTTATTTCAAAAGACAATTATCTTTAAAAAATTAGGATTAGTAATAATAGATGAACAACATAAATTTGGCGTACAGCAGAGAATTAGATTTGCCAAAAAAGGTGGTTCAAATTGCGATGTTCTACTAATGTCAGCAACACCTATTCCAAGAACTATGATTATGTCAATTTATGGGGATATGGATACTTCAAGATTAATGGAAAAACCAATGCAAAGAAAAAAAATTATTACCTTGAGTAAGCCAGAAAATAAAATTGATGATCTCTGGCCATTTATTAAAAAAAAAATTGATGACAAAGAACAAATTTTTTGGGTATGCCCATTAATTGAAGATTCTAGCAAACTGGATTTCTCCTCTACTGAAAGATTATTTAAGTTACTAAGTGAAAAGTTTAATCAAAAAGTAGGAATTATTCATGGTGCTCTAGATCAAAATGAAAAAGAAGAAGTGCTAAAAGATTTTTTGAATAACAAGATTTCAATTCTTGTTTCAACTACTGTTATTGAGGTTGGGATAGACTTTCCAAATGCAACTGTAATGATTGTAGAGAATGCTAATAAATTTGGTTTAGCTCAGTTACATCAATTAAGAGGTAGGATAGGAAGAGGTGAAAAGCCGGGCACTTGCATCTTGATGTTTAAAAATCAATTAAGTCAAAATGCTAAAAAAAGAATACAAATTTTAAAATCTTCAGATGATGGTTTTTACATAGCAGAAGAGGATATGCGCTTAAGAGGGTATGGTGATATTATTGGTTTTAAACAAAGCGGTATCAAGCTTTTTAAGATAGCAGATCCTGTTCATCACGAAAATTTATTTAAACTAGCTGAAAAAAATATTAATGAATTAAATGATGAGGAGCTAAATAACTCTAAATATGATTTTTTACTTAAATTATTTGATAAAGTAAATTTAACAAACGAAGAAGGTACTTCTTCTTAAAAATAAGCTATTGAGACGTTCCTGCTGAAACAATGAATCTAGAAGCCTCTTCAAAAGACATGTCTAAATAAATTAAATCTTTTTTTGGAACCATTAATAAAAAACCACTAGTTGGATTTGGTGTTGTTGGTACAAAAATATTTACTAGGTTTTCATTAGTTTTTTTTGAAATTTCTCCTTTATTTTCCTTAGTGGAAAAACCAACGACCCAGATACCTTTTCTTGGATACTCAAGTATGACCACGCTTTTTTGAGTATCACCTGATTGAGTAAAGGACTCAGTTAATTGCCCAACAGCAGAATATATAGTTCTTAAAATTGGTATTTTTTTTAAAAGATTGTTAAATATTTCTAAAAATTTCTTGCCCAAAAAAGATAAAGACAAACCCCCAATTATAGTTATGAGAATAATTGTAATTAAGATTTCTATTCCCGGAACATCAAATGGCAGGTAATTATTGGGATTAATTTTTTGGGGTAAAAAATTCGAAGAAATCCTTATTATCAAAAGTGTTAGATATACGGTAATACCGATAGGTATAAGAACAATAGCACCCGTTATAAAGTAGTTACGTAGTCTTACTAAAATAGATTTTTTAACTTTTTCAACCATTAATTATAACTAGAGTAGATAATAAAAACTAATAACAATATAAAAATTGCAATTAATATTTTATTATTTAAAATCATAAAATAATTAATATATGATTCATAACATAAATAGAAGAAAATTTATCGAGCTTATTGGATGTGGTTGTTGTAGCTTAGTTTTACCCTCTTGTAGCACCGTGCCAATCACTAATCGACGACAGCTTTCTATTTACCCTGAGAGTTCTATAAATAGGTCTGCTGCTAAAGCCTATGAAAATTTCAAATCTAAAAATAAATTAATTACCTCAGGTAGACAAATAGAATTAATCAAAGAAATTGGAAGTAGAATAGAATTTTCAGTTTCAAAATTTTTTTTGAAAGAAAATGGTAAAGACCCAACAAATGACTTTCAATGGGATTATATTTTAGTAGATAATGACAAAGTAAAAAATGCCTGGTGCATGCCTGGTGGAAAAATTGCTGTCTACACAGGAATCCTAAAGATAACTCAAAATGAGAACGCGCTAGCAGCTGTTATGGGTCATGAGGTGGCGCATGCTGTTGCTAAACACTCTGTAGAAAGAGCAAGTCAGGCACTTACGGTGAATATAGGATCTCAAGTTGCTGATATTTTTTTAGGAGGCGCAATTAACAGAACAAGAAATACTATCGGAAAATCAAGTGGTATGGATATTTTTCAGTTAGGTATTTTTAATCCATTTGGAAGAAAACAAGAAACAGAAGCTGATTATTTGGGTCTAATCTTTTCTTCGTTAGCTGGATATGATATAAGAGAAGCTGCTAAACTTTGGGAAAGAATGTCTGAAAGTAACAAAGGCAAAGAACCGCCGCAGTTTATGAGCACACACCCATCTAGTAAAAATAGAATAATTAATTTGAATAAATGGGTTACAGAAGTAATCACTAAATATCCACCCGTAAAAAAAATTTAATGTGGTGAGCCCTGATGGACTCGAACCATCGACAGCTTCCTTAAAAGGGAAGTGCTCTACCAACTGAGCTAAGGGCCCTAAAGAAAATTTGTTTTATATATAAAATGCAAAGAATTCAAACAAAATTTAACTAATTAAAACATATCTATGTATCTATTATAGAAGTTATTAAACGTTCCTTTTTTAATCTCTTTTCTAATTTCATTCATAAATTGCTGGTAAAAATTTATATTATGAAGAGAAATCAACATAGAAGCTAAAATTTCATTGGTTTTTATTAGATGATTAAAATAACTCTTAGAATACATATTGAGACTTCTAATTGATGTGTTTTTATCTAGTGGTGTTTTGTCGCCTTGATATTTTGCGTTTCTTAAATTTACTTTACCTTGCCACGTAAAAGCTAAACCAGTTCTGCCTGACCTAGTAGGCATAACACAATCAAACATATCAATGCCACTCTTTACGGCACCAAGAATATCAGAAGGTGTTCCAACACCCATTAAATATCTAGGTTTATTTTTAGGCATATAGCTAACTGTGGTATTTAAAATATTAAACATTTGTTCTTGGGACTCCCCTACTGCTAAACCTCCCATAGCATAACCATCAAATCCAATATCAACAAGTTTTTCTAGACTGTCTAATCTAAGACTTTTATCAAGACCACCTTGAACAATTCCGAATAAGGCTTTCTTTTTATTCTTCCCAAATTCAATCTTGCATCGCTTGGCCCAGTTAGTTGATATGTTTATAGCACTAATTAATTTATCTTTTTCATTAGTTAATTTTGGACATTCATCAAGAACCATTAATATATCAGAATTAATAGATTTTTGTATCTGAATACTTTTTTCAGGACTTAGGACAAATTTTTTTCCGTCTAGATGGGAGGAAAAAATCGCTCCTGTGTTAATATCAATTTTGTTTAATTTGGCTAATGACATAATCTGAAAACCACCAGAATCTGTTAAAATTGGTTTTTCCCAATTCATAAAATTATGTAGGCCACCAAACAAATCAAGAATTTTTGTCCCAGGTCTGATCATTAAATGATAGGTGTTACCTAATAAAATTTGCGTCCCTGTAGACAAAAGATCTTCTGTAAAAACTCCTTTTACGGTTCCTAAAGTTCCCACGGGCATAAAAGCTGGAGTATCAATTGCGCCTCTTGGTGTAGAAATCTTTCCTAACCTTGTTTTTTCATCTTGAGTTATTAACTCGAATGAAAAATCCAGTTCGCTCATTTAATTTATTTTTTTGATCTTAAAGAAATTATTTTATCCGGGTCATCAACGGAACCATTTGATCCTTCACCTTTTTTAATTTTATCAACTAATTCCATTCCTTTAACAACTTTTCCAAAAGCGCTGTAACTTCTGTCTAGATGAGGCGCCGATTCAAATACGATAAAAAATTGACTATTTGCACTATTAGGGTCTGCTGATCTAGCCATAGATAATACACCCTTACCATGTGCGATATCACTAAATTCAGCTTTTAGATTTGGTAAGTTAGAACCACCAGTACCCGCTAACTCCAACTTATAGTCTGGCGAAGTAGAATTTCCAAATTGAACATCACCAGTTTGAGCCATAAAACCATCTATAACTCTATGAAAAACTACTCCATCATATTTTCCATCATTGGCTAAAGTTTCAAATCTCTTAACATGATTTGGTGCAACATCTGGATAAAGTTCTATTTCAACATCTCCATCTTTTAATTTTAATATCATTTTTTTCTCCTCTGTATATGCGTTGTTAATAGTTGAAAATAAAATTAGCAAAAAAAGTAATAATTTATTCACTATATTCTTTCTTTCACTGACTTAATAACAGATTTTGTCACAAATTGACTTATATTACCTTTTAATTTAGCTATTTCTTTAACAAATTTTGATGAAATAATTTGATTTTCAACATCAGACATTAGAAAAATTGTTTCAATATCCTTGTTTAGTTTTTTGTTCATACCCGCGAGCTGAAATTCATACTCAAAATCTGACACAGCTCTCAAGCCACGAACTATAATAGATGCTTTGTATTTTTTACATAAATTAATAGTTAGTGTATTAAATGGAATAATTACTATCTTTTTTTTATTTAACTTTAAGTCAGAAAAAAGACTTTTTTTTATTATTTCAATTCTTTTGTCAATTGGGAAAAAATAATTTTTGTTTTTTGTGTTTGTGGTTGCAACTACCAATCTGTCACAAATTTTAAGAGATTTTTGTATCACATCGGCATGACCTAGTGTGATAGGATCGAAAGTTCCAGGATAAATCGCAGTTTTCATTTTTAATTAATGTTATCCTCAATTTTAATAGCCGATACAACTTTTTCCATACCAGCAAGTTTTTTTATAGTTACACCCTGAGTGTTTCTACCGGCAATTCTTATCTCCTTAACCGCACATCTCATTACACTTCCTTTGTCTGTAGACAATATGATTTCATCACTTTCTTCAACGACTAATGTTGCTGCTACACTGCCGTTTCTAGGTGAGTTAACAATACTTATAATGCCTTTACCACCTCTGTTAGTCACTCGATACTCTAAAAAAGAAGTACGTTTTCCGAAACCATTTTCAGTTATCGATAATACAAATTTATTTAAACCGTTTTTTATTTTTTCATTTTTCTTAATAGCTTTACTGCTGATCTGTGGAGAGTCTAGTACGGATAAAGATATAACTCTATCATTGTCTGACAATTGTATTCCTCTAATTCCTTTTGAAGACCTTCCTTTAAATAGTCTAATTTTTTTTGCCATAAACCGAATACACTTACCGTTTTTTGTGCTCATCATTATATCTTGATCATCTCTACAAATTTTTACACCAACAATTTTGTCGTTATTCGCTAACTTCATGGCTATTTTGCCATTAGTATTTATATTCGCAAAGTCTTCTAAGCTATTTTTTCTAACATTTCCATTTGCAGTAACAAAAATGACTAATAGATTTTTCCATAAACTTTCATCTTCAGGCAGGGGCATAATTGAGCTAATAGATTGATGGTTTTTTAATGGTAAAATATTGAATAGAGATTTCCCCTTTGAACTGGAGCTACCTTCGGGGATTTTCCAAGCTTTAATCTTAAAAGCAAGGCCTTCGGAAGAAAAAAATATAAAAGGCGTATGAGTGTTGGCTGTAAAAATTTGAACCACAAAATCTTCATCCCGTGTAACAATGTTGCTTTTACCAACACCTCCTCTTTTTTGTTTTTTTAAGCTTTCTAGAGGACTTCTCTTTATATATCCTTGATTGGTAATATTAATAACTACAGATTCTTTCTGAATAGTTTCTTCAATACTGTAATTTAGCTCGGCATCCGTAATCTTAGTTCTTCTAGGAACGGCAAATCTTGTTTTAACTTCCGCAAGTTCAGAACTTATTACTTTATAGAGTTCTTTTTTAGAGTTTAAAATTTTATTATATCCAATAATTAAGTTGGACAATTTATTTATCTCAGATTCTATTTCGCCAATTCCATAAGCGGTTAATTTTTGAAGTCTTAACTCTAAAATTGAATTAACCTGTTCTTCTGATAGAGAATAGCTAGTAAGATTTTTTTTCTTTTCTATTAAAATAATTAATTTGATACTTTTTTTAATTTTCCATTTTTTAGATAGGAGATTTTTTTTGGCTGTTTCTGTATCTTTAGAATTTTTGATGATTTTAATAACCTCATCAATATTTTCCACGGCTGTAGCAATTCCAATTAGAATATGAGCTCTTTCTTCAGCTTTTTTTAAGTCAAATTTTATTCTTTTAGTTAAAGTCTCTTCTCTGAATTTAACAAACTCAGAAATAAATTCTTTTAAATTAAAAATTTTTGGCTTATTGTCTACAATAGCTAAAGTATTAAAGCCAAATGAGTTTTCAATATTAGTTAATTTATAGAGCTGTCTTCTTATAGTTTCTGCCTCAACTCCTCTTCTTAATTCAATAACAACTCTGATTCCTTCTCTATTAGATTCATCTCTTATATCACTAATACCTTCAATTTTTTTCTCTCTAGCTAACTGTGCGATTCTTTCTACTAAAACAGATTTGTTAACTTGGTATGGAATAGATTTAATTACCAGCATTGACTTATCGTTTTTAAGAACTTCTTCTTCAATCTCTCCTCTAATTTTAAATGATCCTCTTCCTTTGTTGTAACCTTGTTTAATAATATCAGTGCCAATGATCACACCACCAGTTGGAAAATCTGGACCAGGAACATGTTTCATAAGTTGAGCTATAGTAATATCTTTGTTTCCTATGTAAGCATTTGTTGCGTCTATAACTTCACCTAAATTATGTGGAGGTATGCTTGTTGCCATTCCAACGGCAATACCACCGGCTCCATTAACTAAAAGATTTGGATATTGGGATGGTAAAACAACTGGCTCTCTTTCTGTTTCGTCGTAATTGTTTCTATAAGCTACAGTATTTTTTTCTAAATCTTCAGTTAAGAATTGAGAAATTTTTCCCAACTTTGTTTCTGTATAACGCATTGCTGCAGGTGGATCTCCATCTATTGAGCCAAAATTTCCTTGTCCTTCTATTAAAGGTAGACTCATAGAAAAATCTTGAACCAGTCTTACTAGAGCATCGTAAACTGATTGATCGCCATGAGGGTGATATTTACCTATCACATCCCCGACTATTCTTGCCGATTTTCTAAAAGGTTTAGACCAGTCGTATCCGCCTTTATACATAGCAAAAATTATTCTTCTATGAACTGGCTTAAGACCATCACGAACATCTGGCAAAGCTCTACTTACGATTACACTCATTGCATAAGAGAGATATGATGAGCTCATCTCATCAGACACTAAAATAGGTTTAAATGAATTATTATTTAGGGTGGTTATGTTTTCCATGAAATCTAAAAAGGGATTTCATCATCCAAGTCATTATTTGATGCTTGGGTGTCATCATTAGGTAGAGAGCTTTTATTTTCAGAAACTAGATTTGAATTTTCGCTCTTATTTTTGCCTTCTAACATAGTAAGACTTGAATTGTAACCTTGTAGGACTACCTCTGTAGAATATTTGTCTTGACCTGAGGACTCATCTTTCCATTTTCTTGTAGTTAAAGCACCTTCGACATAAACATTGGCACCTTTTTTTAAATATTGTTGTACTACGTTGACAAGACCTTCGTTAAAAATTACTACTCTATGCCATTCGGTTTTTTCTTTTCTTTCACCAGTAGATTTGTCTTTCCATGATTGACTTGTGGCAACACTAAGTCTTGCGACACTTTTACCGTTAACCATTTGCTTGATTTCTGGATCAGCGCCTAGTCTTCCGATTAATAGTACTTTATTTAAACTTCCAGCCATAATTTTATTTGTTAATATGTGATTTGTTCTTTAATAACAATTAAATTTATATCATATAAACAACTTAATTATAAGATGATTATTGATAAGGTGTAAAAAAATGTTGAAAAAAATCATTATAAAAGGAGCGAAAGAACACAATTTAAAAAATGTTTCAGTAGATGTTCCAAAAGACAAGCTTGTAGTAATTACCGGACTTTCTGGATCAGGAAAATCATCTTTAGCTTTTGACACTATCTACGCAGAGGGACAGAGAAGGTATGTGGAAAGTTTGTCTGCATATGCACGACAATTTTTAGATAAGATGAAAAAACCAAAAGTTGATCTTATAGAAGGATTAAGTCCCGCTATATCAATAGAACAAAAAAATACATCTAAGAATCCGAGGTCTACTGTAGCGACAGTAACTGAAATCTACGACTACATGAGAGTCTTGTACGCAAGAGTTGGAGTTCCTTATTCTCCATTCACTGGAAAACCTATTGTTTCGCAATCAGTTAGTGAGATGGTAGATAAAATTAAAAACCTGCCAAGCAGTAACACTATTTTTCTGCTAGCACCGATAGTTAGAGGGAGAAAGGGAGAATATAAAAAAGAAATTTTAAATTATAAAAAAAGAGGATTTCAAAAAATTAAAGTAGATGGAAAATATTATGAAATCAGTAACTTTCCGGAACTAAACAAGAAGGTTAAACACGATATTTCAATAATTATAGACAGAATAGTAATAAATTCTAGTATTGGAAATCGTTTAGCGGATAGTGTAGAGACTGCATTAAGTATATCTAATGGTCTTTTGGTTGTTGAGTATGAAGACGAAACATTGCCTAAAAAATTCAGGAAAGTTGAAACAATTACTTTTTCATCAAAATTTTCATGTCCTGAAAGTGGTTTTACATTAGAGGAAATAGAACCAAGATTGTTTTCATTTAACAGTCCTTACGGTGCATGCGAAGAATGTGAAGGAATAGGTCACAATTTAAATGTTGATCCTAACTTAGTCGTACCTGATACAAAAAAAAGTCTTCAAGAAGGTGCAGTAGAACCTTGGGCAAAATCAACTTCATTATATTATCCACAAACTCTATCATCTATAGCAAAACATTATAAATTTTCTTTATCTGAACCGTGGAAAAAATTATCAAAAAACATACAGGATGTAATACTATATGGATCGGATGAGGAAGAAATTAAATTTTCTTATGACGATAATTATCAATCTTATACAACTAAAAAAACTTTTGAAGGTGTAATAAACAATCTTGAAAGAAGATATTTAGAAACTGATAGTGAGTGGAAAAGAGAAGAGATTGCACAATATCAAAGTGAATCAAATTGTGAGAAATGTAAAGGACAAAGATTAAAAGAAGAATCATTATGTGTAAAAATAAATGAATTGAATATTAGCGATGTTACGAAGAAGTCTATTGATGATGCAAAAAAATGGTTTGATAATTTAAATTCTATTTTAAATGATAGAGATAAAAAAATAGCTACTCACATTTTAAAAGAGATAAATGAAAGGCTTAATTTTCTTTTAAATGTTGGGCTTAATTATTTAACCCTATCAAGAGAATCGGGAACTTTGTCTGGAGGTGAAGCACAAAGAATACGTTTGGCTTCACAAATCGGTTCAGGTTTAACTGGTGTTTTATACGTTCTTGACGAACCTTCTATTGGCTTACACCAAAGAGATAATAAAAAATTAATAACTGCATTAAAAAAACTTAGAGATCTTGGCAATACAGTAATAGTTGTAGA
>Ga0307986_10001973_pt1 | contig 14767 bp, 15 predicted proteins | sample EllFjometageno82_FD_203170 | JGI IMG/M metagenome (GOLD analysis project Ga0307986, IMG submission 203170) | Marine microbial communities from Ellis Fjord, Antarctic Ocean - #82 | ecosystem: Environmental > Aquatic > Marine > Unclassified | place: Southern Ocean | collected 2014-10-09
AAAAAAAATATAATAGAAATTGGCTTGAAAGAAAATTAGATGAGTACAATCATACAATGGAGTTAGTCAGGACTGTTTTGCCTTTTATTATTTTATTACTTCAAATTTATATTATTGCAAAAGTAATATAATAATTTTTTAAGAATTAAGGTATAACTAAAGCATGATTTATTTGTACAATATTTTAGTAGTTTGCATTATGGCACTAGTTCTTTTTCTTGGTTTAAGAGCTATAAGCGTCGGACTTGTTGCGAGAGCTAAAGTCAAGCGATCAAATCCTAAATTTAAGAGTAAAAGAAAAAAATAGTTTTAATATAATCCCTTGGGAATTATGTAATAATGGATTGCTAGCACTATCGCTACCGAAACACTTAGACCAAATATCATCTTAGCAAAATCTTTTCCAATTAATGGGAAAACATATTTAAATTTATAGTCTTTATTCATTGTAGAAATTGCTAATTCTCTTCCACAAAGCAAACCAACAAACACCCATGTTGTAGACATCGGTATATCGTTTAGTTCTTTGAAGTAATACAATACAGCAGCATAAATTACGTTAATAATTGTTGCTGAACGAGCGTATCTAGTGCCAGTTTTATCTAAAACTACTTTTTGTATTGGTCCACCATGAATATAAAATATGTAAAATATTAATACGCTAAAGTAAGCCAGCACAATAAGCAGCAAAGAAACATCTAGTTGCCTTGGCAAATATACAGCTATGTTTGCAACATCGTGCGATAACCAAACCCACCATAACCAACCAGAGGTTACCCACACAGAATTACGCCAAAAACTAATCCATTTATCTTCAGTTACTTCGTCAAATTTTTCATTAATAAATTTAGAGATCACAATCCAACACACGTAAGCAACCGCTGCTGCTATACCATAACCAACAATGCTTTTGACAAGCATTTTTTCCAATACTACCGTTGATGCAAACGCAGATAGAACTAAAAAAGTTGTAGATACAGGAATACCTACTCTTGTTAAAACCAATAGTATTGCTGGTGCAACCGCATGATACCATTGAATCTCTTGGAAGGGTATTCTGTTCAGCCTTCCATATGAAATATCACCATCATAACTGTACCAACCCCACGTAATAGCAAGAATCATTACAAATGATGCGGCACTAGCAAGTGTGTACCATTTAAACCATTTTTGTTTCGAAGCTATAAATGTACCTAGAGTTTGAATAGAGTCGTTCGCTATAACGCTGTAGCCAGCTAAACCAAAACCTATAATTGTGTAAATTAATGTTAATTCCATAACGATGTTTTAATATTTTTATTTTTCAGTGGTAGGTTCATATCAACAATCTACTTAACTTATACTTATAACGTGTAAAAAAACTAGTCCAGAATAGAATTTAATTATTTTTTAAAATAATAATTGATAAAATCTGATTAAAAACAAAGGAATTTGCAAACTAAAGTTTGTAAGTATTGCCTTGTCTTTTGATACAAAACCAGAGGCAGTCCATCCTACAACCCCAGCTCCATGAAAAAATATGTTGATAGGATATTAATTTAGATTGGTTAAAAGTATTCCTGTTAATACCAAAAATGTACTTACCCACTTTAAGTATTTTTTTATAAAATACATACATTTTAAGAATTTAATAATTAAGCTGACTTAATTTTTTTTTCAACAAATGGTGGCAACTCATTATCTTTATTAAGAACTTCATCTTTTTGTCCTTTAGGCTGGAATGCATATAAAACATGTAGTTTGCAATATGGAAAAGCATCCACAGATTTTCTGCCACAAAAATAAAAATTTTCTTCATCTGGGTGACCTGAGGGCCACTTACACGTTTGGTCAGTTAAATGCTCTAAAGCAGTCGGGTTCTCAGGTTCAAAGTTTTTATCAAGTAAAATCGAATTAAACTTACTTTTTCTACTAGCTGAACCTTTAAGTTTTGGTTGTGATTTGATTGCTTCTCTTTTTTCAGAAGTTGATTTACTTTTTGATGGAGCACGTTCTTCTAGGTCCAAACGATGTGCTTTTCCTATAACGGCATTTCGAGTTGTTTCACCTAACAAACCAGCTATTTCACTAGCTGTATGTCCCTTTGTCCAAAGCTCTCTGAGTTTTTTTACTTTTTGTTCTGTCCAGCTCATTTTATCTAATATTATCTATATATAGTATAATTTTGTTATTTATTCCATTATCTAGTATGCACTGGAAATAAATACTACTAAATTCAACAATAATATTAGTTTTGCACAAGTTTTTTAGGTTTAAAAAGATATAACACTGCCTATGGTTGAAATTAGTTCAAAATATAAAATAGGTACAAGAAGGTTTGGTTCTATAAACTGGATTGGTGCGTGGACACTTTATAAAAAAGAAGTATTAAGATTTTTAAACGTTTGGATACAAACTATTTTTTCTCCCCTTGTTTCTGCGTTACTTTTTTTATTAGTTTTATCATTAGCTATAGGAACTGACAAAGGCAATGTTTTAGGAGTACCTTTTGTTAATTTTTTGGCACCTGGATTAGTTGCTATGCAAGTAATTCAACAATCTTTTTCTCATTCTGCATCATCTTTTATGATTGGGAAGATACAAGGGAATATTGTAGATATTTTATACGCACCACTATCCGCAGGAGAAGTTACTTTTGCCGTAACATTTGCTGCCGTAACAAGAAGCGTGATGATAGCATTTATATCAATTTGTATCTTTCACTTAATTATTGATTTTGAAATTAAAAACTATTTTATTTTAATTCTATACACTTTCTTGTCTTCATTTATTCTTGGCGCACTTGGTATTGTAGCGGGACTTTGGGCTGAAAAATTTGATCACATGGCAACAGTAACTAATTTTATTATTATTCCTTTATCTTTTTTATCTGGAACTTTTTATACTATTGATAAATTACCGAGTTATCTTCAGACAATTAGTAAAGCTAATCCATTTTTTTATATGATAGATGGATTTAGATATAGTTTCATTGAACAATCTGATGGCTCAATTACTGTAGGATTAATTTATTTAGTAACATTAAGCTTTATTATGTGGCTGACTGCTTATTTATTATATAAAAAAGGTTATAAAATAAAATCTTAATCATGAGCTCTCTATTAAACAATTATAACAGAAAAAAAGTCTCTTTTGTTAAGGGGAAAGGTTGCTACCTTTACTCAACAGATGGAAAAAAATATTTAGATTTTGTACAAGGTATCGCAGTTAATTCATTTGGACATTGCCATAGTTATCTAGTTAAAACTATTAATAAACAATCTAAAAAATTATGGAATGTCTCGAATGCATTTACAATCTTAGAACAAGAAAGATTAGCCAAAAGACTTACACAGAATACATTTGCAGATTATGTCGCTTTTCAAAATTCAGGTGCAGAAGCAACTGAATTAGCAATTAAAGTAGCTAAAAGATATTTCTATTCCAAAGGTCAATCTCAAAAAAATAGAATTTTATGTTTGAATAGCAGTTTTCATGGCAGAACCTTGGCTACAATTTTTGCAAGTAATAATAAAAAAGCCATAGAGGGTTTTGGCCCAAGAGTAGATGGTTTTGATCATTTTGATTTTGCTGACCATAAAGGTTTAGAAAAATCTATTACAAAAAAAACCGCAGCCATAATGGTCGAAACAATTATGGGAGAAGGCGGTATCAAAGTTATTCCTGACTATTGTCTAAAAGGACTAAGAAAATTATGTAATAAAAAAAATATTTTACTTATTTTAGATGAGGTTCAGTGTGGAGTCGGAAGATCGGGGAAATTCTTTGCATATGAATATGCTGGCATTACTCCAGATATAGTTCCTATAGCAAAAGGAATAGGTGGTGGTTTTCCTATTGGAGCGTGTTTAATGACAAAAAAAGTAGCTTCAGGCATGACGCCAGGTTCTCATGGATCAACATTTGGTGGAAATCCATTGGCAATGAGTGTTGGTAATGCTGTTTTAGATCTAATTCTAAAAAAAGGTTTTTTGAAAAATGTTCAGCTAATTGCACAGTATTTTCACAATGAACTTCTTAAACTACAGTCTGAATTTCCAAGTATAATCAAAGAGATTAGAGGAATTGGATTGCTTATAGGCATAAAAGTATCACCTGAACTAAATTTGTTCATAAAAAAACTTTCAGACAATAAATTACTCACAATCAGAGCTGCAGAAAATGTTGTTAGACTGCTACCCCCACTAAATGTAAAAAAAGAAAATATTAATCAGGCAATAGTAATTTTAAGAAAAGTATGCAAAACTTTTAAATGAAAAACTTTTTAAACATTTCTGACTTATCTTCTCAAGAGTTAAGAGAAATTATAGAAGAAGCGAAAACTAGAAAATCAAAAAGAAAAGAATTAAATAAATCAGCTGTTGATTTTGACAAGCCCTTTGCTGGGAAATCTATGATTATGATCTTTGAAAAACCCTCAACAAGAACAAGAATTTCTTTTAATATTGCGGTCAAACAATTAGGTGGTTCTTCCATTATTTTAAACCCTAATGAAATTCACTATGGAAAAGGTAATGAGTCTATCAAAGATACGGCTAAAGTCTTTTCTGAGTATGCAGACATTGTAATGATAAGAACATCCTCACATAAAAATTTAGAGGATCTCGCTGAACATTCTGATATTCCAGTAATCAACGGGCTATCTGAACTAAGTCATCCCTGTCAAGTTATGTCTGATATTTTAACTTTTGAGGAAAGAAAAGGAAATATAGAAGGAAAAACAATCGCATGGCTTGGTGACGGCAACAATAATATGTCTAACTCTTTTATTGCAGCTGCTGCAAAATTTAATTTTAAACTTAATATAGGTTGTCCAGATAGATACAAGCCTAACAAGAAAGTTTTAGACTGGATAAAAAAAATAAAAGCTAATATTAATATTGTTAAAAATCCTGTTGAAGCTGTTAAAAATGCAGATTGTATCATGACCGATAAATGGATATCCATGAATGACAAAGTCGACAAAAATAAAAAGAAAAAAATTTTAAAGGAATATCAAGTAAATAAAAAACTAATGAAGCTTGCAAAGTCTGATGCAATTTTTATGCACTGTCTACCTGTGAGTAGAGGTGACGAAGTTACAGATGAAATAATTGATGGCAAACAATCTGTTGTTTGGACACAAGCTTTAAATAGAGTTCACGCACAAAAAAGTATTATTAACTGGTGTTTGAGTTAAGGTTTTGGAAGAGGGCTATCGCTCTGATTATTTAAATATAAAATAACCGAAGCCCTATCCTTATCTTTCCTCAAACCTGCGTAAGCCATTTTAGTTCCTTTGATATAAGATTTAGGTTTTAATAAAAAAGCATTCAACTCTTCAAAGCTCCAATTTTTTCCATGAGCTTTTAAAGCAGAGGAATAAGCATAATCGGGTATAGATGCGGTGGCTCGTCCGACAACTCCATAAAGAGCAGGACCAATTAAATTTTTTCCACCTTTAGCAACAATGTGACAAGCGCTGCATTTTTTGAAAACTTTTTCTCCATGAGTTGCGTCTCCTAAAGCCAAAATTTCTTTGATATCAAGTTGAACCACTTTTTTGACTTCAGCCTTTATTCCAGTTGATGATACTAACTCAACTCCTTCAACTTTGTAGGCTGATTGTTTAGGTTTTTCCACATGAAAAATCGAGTCTCCAAGCTTATTAATCCCTATAACTATCAATGCAGTCATGAGTACAGCAGCTATAACTTTATTTAATTCAAAACTGTCCATAAATTTGTTAATTACTATTTGACGTATAACACGACTATATTAAAAATAACTTAAAATTTATTTACTTTATTTGCGTCTTAGAGACGCATAATTATGAGCAAGATCGCTATAATAATACCATCGAGATTAAACGCCGAAAGGCTTCCTAATAAGCCCTTGAAACTTATTAACAAAAAAGAAATGATTCTTCATGTTTATGATGCTGCGAAAAATTCAAATGTTGGTGAAGTTATAGTAGCAACGCCTGATCAAAAAATTTTTGACCTTATTAAAAATTATAATGGTCTAGCTGTTTTGACAAGTGATAAACATGAAACTGGAACAGATAGAGTTTTTGAAGTTTTTGAGAGAGAATTAAATTCTATGCCTGAAATTATAATTAATTTTCAAGGTGATATGCCAAATTTAAATTCTCAAGCAATAAAAGATTTAGCAGGTCATATGAAAAAAAATTTATGTGATATTGGAACTTTAGCTTCTGAAATTGAAAATGATAATGAGGAAAAAGATTCAAATGTTGTAAAAGTTATTGTTGACGATGATATTAAAAAAAACTCTTTTGCTAGAGCATTAGATTTTTTTAGAATCTCCAATAAACCGCTAAACAAACTTACATATCATCATGTTGGTATTTATGCCTTTACTAGTAAAGCTTTAATAAGATATGTAAGTTTAGATAGAAGTAAACTCGAGATAAATAGAAAACTTGAACAGTTAAGAGCTCTTGAAGATAAAATGAAAATCGACGTGGGTTACATTGATACTTGTCCACTAAGTGTTGACACAGAAGCAGATTTAGTAACTATAAAAAAAGTAATGGAAAAATAAATGACAAAAATTAAATTAGCATTTCAAGGTGAAAAAGGTGCTTACTCACATATTGCCTGCGAAGAGATTTATAAAGGTGCAGATGTTAAAAATTGCAAAACTTTCGAAGAAACTTTTAAAACTGTTTTTGATGACGAAAACTATAAAGCTATTATCCCTATTGAAAATTCATTGGCGGGAAGAATTGCAGATATTCATTATCTATTACCTAAATTTAAATTACAAATTTACGCTGAGCACTATCAAAGAGTTGAACATTGCTTGTTAGTTAAAAATGAAGCTGAGCTTAAAGATATTAGATATGTGAGAAGTCACGCCCAGGCTATCGGGCAATGCCAAGAAATTATAAAAAAAAATAATTTTAAGAGTATCATATCTGCAGATACAGCTGGCTCAGCTAAAGATCTAGCTGAGAGTAACGACAACTCAATAGCCGCTATTGCATCTGAATTAGCAGCTAAGACTTATGGGTTAAAAATATTAAAAAAAAATATTGAGGATGAAAATGGCAACGTTACTCGTTTTTTAGTTATGGGTAAAAATATTAGTCAACCAGAATACGATAAAAATAAGAAATATATAACGACCTGTATTTTTAGATTAAAAAGTGAAGCCTCAGCTTTGTATAAATCCTTAGGTGGTTTTGCTATAAATCAAATTAATTTAACCAAACTAGAAAGTTTTTCTGTTAAAAATAGTTTTGAACAAGTTAATTTTTATTTAGATATTGAGGGTCATATAGAACAAAAACCAGTTCAAAAAAGCCTAGAAGAGCTCGGATTCCACACTAAGAGCTTAGATATTTTGGGCGTTTATGAAGCTTCAGCATTTAGGCAAAAATAGTCCACAAAATCTCCAATCTACTCTTGTGGTAATCAAATCTATCTTGATATAATCATATTGAGGTTGGCATCAGGTGGATGTTTCATAAACCCGGTCAGGTCTGAAAGGAAGCAGCCGTAGTGAAAATTTTCCAGGTTGTTGCCTGCCTCTTTAACTAGAATGATAAATAATAAAATATTAGCATTAAAATATAGACCTCAAGAATTTAAACATCTTATTGGCCAAGAGGTAATGGCTCAAACCATTACCAACGCAATTAAGTTAGGTAAAACTCCAAACGCTTACTTGTTAACTGGAATAAGGGGAGTAGGGAAAACTACAACAGCAAGACTTATTGCCAAAGCGCTAAACTGTGTAAAAAAATTTGATGAAGGAGAAAAATGTAAGACAGGTGAGTATTGTCATTGCACTGAAATAGTAAATTCTAATCATATGGACATTTTAGAAATGGATGCTGCTTCTAAAACTGGAATCGACGATGTTAGAGAACTAATTGAGAATGCTAAATATAGCCCCACAAGTGCCAAATTTAAAATTTTTATTATTGATGAAGTTCATATGTTATCTAAGCAAGCGTTCAATGGATTATTAAAAACTTTAGAAGAACCACCATCTCGGTTAAAATTTATTTTAGCAACAACAGAAGTTAGAAAAATACCTGTAACTATTCTTTCTAGGTGTCAAAGGTTTGATTTAAAGAGAGTAAATTTAGAAAAGTTATTTGTACATCTCAAGAATATAGCAAAAAAAGAAAATGGAAGTATTTCCGATAAAGCGTTACAGCTAATAGCAAGAGCATCAGAAGGGTCAGTTCGTGATGCTATCTCTTTACTAGATCGAGCTTTGATTAGTCAAAGTATTCAAAATAAAGAAATTCAAGATCAAGATGTAAGGCAGATGCTAGGACTTGCAGACCGAAGTAAACTAATTTTACTTTTTAAAGAAATTTTATTAGGTAATCAAATAGAAGCGGTTAAACATCTTAAAGAACTTATTGATAGTGGTTTAGACGCAAAAAATTTTCTAAATGATATTTTAGAGATTATCTACCTCTTTAATAGAAGAATAAATTTAGGACCCATTGAGAAAGATTTAATGATATCAGAATCAGAGATTCAATTAATAAATGAATATTCTAAAAATTTAGACTCCCAAGATTTAGGAATTTTTTGGCAACTTACAATTAAAACTATGGATGATTTAAGGATTGTTGGGAATGAAAACTTAACTTTAGAAATGTATGTTATGCAACTAATGCACCTTAAAAATATTGATCAGAAGCCAGAAGGGATTACAGAATTATACTCTAACGGAGAAACGTTAGAACCCGAAAGAACCCCCCTACTTAATAGTGACGAACAAGACGACAAAAAGACAAAAAGTGTTTATAAAAATCAACTTAAAAATATAGATCAAGCAAAGACAAATCTTGTAAAAAGTCCCGAACTTAAATCTGAACCATTAATCTCTTTGACAATTAAAAATTTTGAAGACTTAATTCATGTAGCCACTAAAGAGAAAGAGGTAGAGCTTAAATATGATTTAGAAAGAAATGTGAAACTAGTAAGTTTTGCACCTGGTAAGATGAATATTACATTTAATGAAAAACTTAATAAAAATTTTATTAAAGTTTTAACTGATAAATTATTGAAATGGACAGGTGAGAGATGGATTATCTCACTAAGTAAAGAGCAGGGAGAAGAAACTTTTTATGAAAAAAATCTTACAAATAAAAAAAACAAGCTAGCTCAAGAAATGAACAGCGACACTGTAAAAAGTTTTCTTACTGTTTTTCCTGGCGCAAAGCTTATTGATGTATCGGAGGATAATGATGCCTGATTTTACCGACATGCTTTCAAAAGCTAAAGAAATGCAGTCTAAAATGAAAGATGCTCAAGATGCCATTAAAAATATCGAAGTGGAGGGTGAAGCAGGTGGAAATTTAGTTAAAGTAATTTTAACTGGTGATTACGAAATCAAAGCTATTAATGTTAGCGAAGAAGCAAAGAAAGAAACTAACGAAATTATTAACGATTTGATTATAGCGGCTTATAATAACGCAAAAGAAAAATTAAAAAAAAAATCCTCTGAAGAAATTTCAAAAGCAACTGGTGGAATGAATTTACCATTCGATTTTAAGTTCCCCCTTTAAATGGACAATCACATTCCAGCTATAGATGAACTTATTAAACTTTTTGCTAAATTGCCTGGACTGGGCCCAAAATCTGCTAAAAGAATAATTCTAAAATTAATAAATAATAAAGAAAGTATGGTTAAACCATTAGCTCAGTCTTTAGCGAAAGTTTATAAAAGTATTGTGAGATGTTTAAATTGCGGAAATCTAAAAGTAATAGACCAAGGGTGTGTGTGTGAAAGTGAAAATACTTTTGATAAAATTTGTGTTGTAGAAAACTTAGCTGATATGTGGGCTATAGAATCTTCAAACATTTACAAGGGACATTTTCATATTCTTGGAGGTACCTTGAGTTCAAATGAAAACTATGAACAAAAAAATTTATTAATAGATTCTTTAGTTAAAAGAGTTAAAAAAAATAGTCTTAAAGAAGTCATTATAGCCACTAGTGCTACAATTGAAGGGCAAACAACTGCTCACTATATTGAGGATGCGATTAAAAATGACAAGATAACAATAACAAAACTTGCGCAAGGTCTGCCAGTAGGTGGTGAAATTGAACAGCTAGATGATGGCACTTTATATTCAGCATTCAAAAACAGAGTTCCCGTTACAAGTGAATAATTAATTTTTTATGACAGAACTTTTTTTTAAAACTTTTATTTTTTATTTTATTGTCATAGACCCTATTGGTAGTACGCCTATATTTTTAGTAGTCACAGAACATCTTGATGTAAAAGAAAAAATAAAAACAGCTTTGCACGGTACATTTATAGCAACACTTATTTTGTTATTTTTTGGATTGTTAGGCAATAGTATTTTAGCTTATTTAAAAATATCTTTCCCCGCATTTACCATCGCAGGAGGGATTATTTTATTTATTATTGCTTTGGAAATGCTCTTTGATAAACGACACCAGAGAAGAGAAGAGAGCACAAATTTTACGTCTGATAAACTTAGTATTTTTCCACTAGCAACGCCTCTACTCGCAGGACCCGCAGCAATTACATCAGTTATCGTATCGGTAACTGCAACAGGAGATAATTTTACCAATCAGGCTATTGGAATGTTTGCTTTGATTATGGCCACATTAGTAACTTTTATTATTTTATTTATTGCAGCAAAATCTGAAAAAATAATTAATAAAAGAATTATAAGTGTATTCTCAAGAATAGTGGCCATCATTTTAGCTGGCTTAAGCATTCAGTATATTCTTGATGGAATTAAAACTTTTATGAGTCTTTAATTTTTTTTCTCTAGCCTACGCTTATGAAGTAACGGTTCTGTATAACCAGATGGTTGCACACGTCCTTTAAAGACTAGATCGCAAGCCGCTAAAAAAGCAATAGATCCTTCAAAGTTGCTTGACATAGGTTCATACTTTTTATCTTCACTATTTTGTTTGTCTACGATACCAGCCATTTTTTTCATAATTTCCATGACTTGATCTTTACTACAAATATTATGATGTAACCAATTCGCTATATGTTGAGACGATATTCGAAGTGTTGCTCTATCCTCCATTAAACCAACGTTATTAAAATCAGGAACTTTGGAACAACCAACTCCCTGGTCTATCCATCTCACAACATAACCTAAAATTCCTTGAGCATTATTTTCTAGTTCTTTATTGATATCTTCAACAGACCAGTTAGGCTTATCAGCCACAGGAATTGACAAAATATTTTCTACTTTTACTTTAGTTCTTGATTTAATTTCTGATTGTTTCTTAAAAACATCTATTTGGTGGTAGTGCATAGCATGAAGTGTTGCTGCTGTTGGTGACGGAACCCAAGCACAATTTGCTCCTGCTGACGGATGTTCAATTTTTTGAGTCAACATATCTGCCATACGATCTGGCATAGCCCACATACCCTTACCTATTTGAGCTTTTCTGAAAAAACCACAAGCCAAACCAGTATCAACATTCCAGTCTTCGTAAGCATTTAACCAAACAGATTTTTTCATATCACCTTTAAGAATCATAGGTCCAGCCTCAAATGAAGTATGCATTTCATCACCTGTTCTGTCTAAAAATCCAGTATTAATAAAAAATATTCTTTCTTTAACTGCTCGAATACATTCTTTTAAATTAACTGTTGTTCTTCTTTCTTCATCCATTATGCCAACTTTGATGGTGTTTCTTTTTAATTTTAAAACGTCTTCCACCTTACTAAAAATTGTATTAGTAAAAGACACCTCTTCCGGTCCATGCATTTTAGGCTTTACAATATAAACAGATTCTGTTCTTGAATTTATTTTATTTTTTAAATCATGTTTTGCACATAAAACACTTATGAAGGCATCCATGATACCTTCAGGAATTTCTGAGCCATCTTTTAAAGTAATCGAGGGATTAGTCATTAGATGCCCAACGTTTCGGTTTAACAATAATGCTCTACCATGTAGTTTTAGTTTTTTACCATCAATACTTTTGTATTCTCTATCTAAGTTTAATTTTCTTATAAATTTTTTTCCGTTTTTTTCTATCTCAGTTTGTAAATCACCCTTCATAATACCAAGCCAATTTCTATAACATTTAACTTTATCTTCTACGTCAACTGCTGCAACGGAGTCTTCATTGTCTACTATTGTAGAAATAGCCGACTCAATAATAACATCACTTATTTTGGCTTTATCTGTGCTACCAATTCTACTTTTAGCATCAACAATAATATCTACGTGTAAATTATTATTCTTAAGTAAAATTGATGATGGGTCTTCTTTAGTGCCGTTATAGCCCACTAGCTGGCTTTTATTTTTAAGTGAAAGGCCATTAATTGAAATTTTTAAAATATCTTTCCAACTTTCGTTTATTAATGGAAAAGTTTTGTCTAAAAAGTTTTTAGTGAATTCGATAACTTTATTTCCTCGAATAGGATTGTAAGAAATGGTCTTAGTAGCACCATCTATCTCTGGAATAACATCTGTTCCATAAAGTGAGTCATACAGACTTCCCCAACGAGCATTTGCAGCATTTATAGCATAGCGAGCATTATCAATCGGTACGACAAGCTGAGGTCCGGCAATTTCGGCTATTTCCTCATCTACATTCTGAGTAGTTATCTGAAAATCATCTTTTTCTTTAACTATATAATTTGTTGATTTGAGAAAATTTATATATTTTTCCCCATTTAAATCTTTATTCTTATTACTTAAGTGCCAAGTATCTATTTTACTTTGATAAGATTCTCTCTTTTCAATTAATATTTTATTAATAGGTGCGAGTTCATGGATAGCAAAATCAAATTGTTTCCAAAACTCATCAACATTAATATCTGTGCCCGGGATTACCTCTTTATTTATAAACTCAAGCAACACAGAGCTTACAGCAAGGTTTTCTTTTTTAATTTTATTCATAATGTGTCATATTATATCTCATCTGTTTCGTCATTTAAGAGTATGTTCTTTTTGTGATATTTCATCCCCTTTTCAGATTTAAATTTATATGGTCTTTTTGCCCTTGAGTTTTCTGAAGTTGTTTTTTAGACGCTATATCAAAGTAAACTTTCTTATTTTAACAAACTTGACCTAGCTTTTGATTAAAGTCAATTATTAAAAGCACAACTACAATATAAATCATTTTTTTGACTTGATTGAATTCTATTAAGAAGGGAACTATATTAAAGGTCTTATTAAAACTATGAAAAATTATTTAGAATTTGAAAAAGAAATTAAATTGTTAGAAACAGATTTAGATAATCTTAAAAGTCCATTTGGCTCAGAAGGTATCTCAGAAGTTGACACACAAAAAATTAGAAAAACAGAAGAAGAAATTAACACTAAGTTAAAATCAACTTATGAAAGCTTAAATAGCTGGCAGAAAACTCTAGTCGCAAGACACGAAGATCGACCTAGAGCGAATTTTTATATAAATAAAATATTTTCGAGTTTTACAACGCTATCAGGTGATAGGCTTTTTTCAGATGATCAATCAGTAATAGCCGGCTTTGGTTTGATCGACAACAAATCAGTTTTAGTTATTGGGCAAGAAAAAGGAGAGGATCTTACAAGTAGAATAGAAAGAAATTTTGGCATGATGAAACCAGAAGGATACAGAAAGTGTATTCGGCTTATGCAACTAGCAAATCGATTTCAAATACCAATTGTTTCTTTTATTGATACGCCAGGGGCATACCCTGGAATTGGAGCGGAGGAAAGAGGGCAAGCTTCAGCTATTGCAACTTCGATCGAATGTAGCATGTCACTCTTTGTTCCAAATATTTCTATCATTATAGGAGAAGGCGGCTCAGGAGGAGCTATTGCTTTAGCGTCATCTAATAAAGTTATTATGTTAGAAAATTCAATATACTCTGTCATCTCACCTGAGGGATGCGCTTCTATTTTATGGAGAGATCCAGGTAAATCTTTACAAGCAGCTGATGCAATGAAGTTAACAGCAAAAGATTTATTAGAACTTGGTATTATTGACGAAGTTATTGATGAACCTCTAGGTGGAGCACACCGCGACACAGAAAAAATAGTTCAGGATGTTAAACATTCAATTATTAAAAATTTAAGACATTACGAAGTTTTTTCCAAAGAAGAAGTCTATAATGACAGAAAAGCTAAATTTTTAAAAATAGGAAGAGACAAAGGTTTTGCAAAATCTGCTAACCTTACAGACAGTAGTTTTGGGCAAAAAGACTCCATTATTTTTAAAATTAAAAGAGAATTTGATAACAAAAAATATTTATATTACGGCTTATTAACGGTAGCTTTAACCGCATTTATTGCTCTATATAGTGTTGCATAATAGACAGCAAAATTGATATTCCTTTTTAAAAACTAAACACTCCTTGACATAGCAAAGCTAAATCTATTAAAGAGGCGAAGTTAGTAAATGATTACTAATTAAAGATAATAAAAATAAGGATAAGAAAACAATATGAGTACACTAAAAGGTAAGGTAAAATGGTTCAATGGCACTAAAGGTTATGGTTTTATTGAAAGAGACGATAAAGAAAAAGACGTATTTGTTCATTCATCAGCAGTTAGAGATGCCGGTTTAAAATTTTTAAACGAAGGCGATGAGCTAACTTTCGAAGTTGAGAATGGAGACAAAGGTCCTTCAGCAGTAAAATTGCAGAAAGCCTAGATCTTACTATAGAATTCAAAAATTATCAGGACATGAACTTCAATTTAATAGTTTTATCCAGTTAATGACGAATTGCGTGTTCGAATTTTCGAGTACGTAAATTAAAAACAAAAAAGGAAAAGTAAAATAATATGAGTACACTAAAA
>Ga0307986_10001977_pt1 | contig 14756 bp, 17 predicted proteins | sample EllFjometageno82_FD_203170 | JGI IMG/M metagenome (GOLD analysis project Ga0307986, IMG submission 203170) | Marine microbial communities from Ellis Fjord, Antarctic Ocean - #82 | ecosystem: Environmental > Aquatic > Marine > Unclassified | place: Southern Ocean | collected 2014-10-09
CTCCATGGTGCAATAACTTTTATTTTTTTTCCAAAAAAAGCATAACCTAATTCAAATCTAACTTGATCATTTCCTTTGCCCGTAGAACCATGAGACACAGCATAAGCACCATATTTTTTTGCTATTTCAATTTGCCTTTTTGCTATTAAAGGTCTTGCGATAGAGGTGCCCAGTAAGTAGGCGCCTTCATATAAAGCGTGTGCTCTTAACATAGGAAACACGTAGTCCTTAACAAAAATATTTTTAAGATCTTCAATAATTATTGTTTTAACACCAAGTCTTTTTGCATTTCTAATAATTTTTTTTTTATCAATAACTTGACCAATGTCAGATGTATAAGCAATAACTTCTGCTTTATAGTTTTCTTGTAACCATTTTAAAATTATCGAAGTGTCGAGGCCGCCAGAGTAGGCTAGAACTATTTTTTTCATCAATTAATTAGCTACAGTTTTTTTTTGCTGTCTCATAAGCCTTAGAAAAACCTATCATCGAATAGTGATCTACTGTTTGTGAACCTTTTGGTTCATTAGCTATGAGCATTATATTAGATGCCTTCTTCATAAGTTTTATAAATTTTTTTTCTCTTTCCTCTTCAGCTATCCAGGCAAAATTTTTTTTAGAAAAAAAAGCGTATTTATTTCTACCTGATTTTGCATTTACCGTAGATGTTTTATAAATATGTCCACTGGTAACGCTAATTTCATCTTTTATATTTTCTTGAGGTCTAAAAGTTACGAATAGCTTTGAAGGCTCTCTCTTAAAATTTTTTGGCGACCTTGTTTTAGGTTTTGATTGTGCAAAGCAAATTTTGCCTTGTTCTGTAGTTGCAGTAAAAACCTGCCAATCTTTGAATGTTCCACTAGAAGTCGGATTAGCTGCGAAACTTTTTGATGTAAATAAAACGATAATTGAGATTAATAATATTTTTTTAAAAGTCATATTAAATTTTTTATACTAAATTAAATTAATTTCAATGTTTTGACGACTAAGGAGTAGGATTAGGATTATTTGAGTGGATTAAATTTATTTTCTCAATGATTTCAACACTAAGATCAATATCTGCAGTGCCAATATTTTCTTTTAGTTGTTCCATAGTTGTTGCTCCAATAATATTACTCGTCATAAAAGGTCTTGAATTAACAAAAGCAAGAGACATTTGAGTTAAAGTAAGTCCATTTTCTTTTGCTAATTTGTAGTAATCGTCAACAGCTTTTTTTGCATTATCTTCTTTGTATCTAGTCCAGAAATTTCCAAACAGTCCGATTCTAGAATTTTTTGGTATTTGATTGTTTCTATATTTTCCAGATAGATAGCCTATTGCAAGAGGTGAGTATGCCAATAGACCAACTTTTTCCCTACAAGAAATCTCAGACATTCCAATATCATAAGCTCTATTCAATAAATTATAAGGGTTTTGAACAGAAACTATTCTTGGAAGGTTTAATTGTTCTGCCACTTCTAAAAATTTAGATAGCCCCCAAGGTGTTTCATTTGAAATTCCGATATATTTAATTTTACCCTGATCAACAAATTTTTTTAAAGCACTTAAAACAGACTCAAGATCATTCCATTTCCCCTCGCCCGAGTTATGTTCATAATTTCTTTTGCCAAAATAATTAGTATTTCGTTCTGGCCAATGTAATTGGTAAAGATCAATATAATCAGTTTGTAATCTTTTTAGACTATCTTCGATTGCTGTAGAAATATTTTTCTCAGTATAATTTCCGCCACCATTTCTTATCCATTCAACACCTGGTCCAACCATTTTAGTTGCTAAAATAATTTTTTCTCTTTTTTTGGTTTTTATGAACCAGTTACCAATAATCTCTTCAGTTTTACCCTGTGTTTCTTGTCTCGGAGGAACAGCATAAACCTCCGCTGTATCAAAAAAATTTACACCTTGTTCAAAAGAATAATCCATTTGTTCAAAACCTTCTTCTTGTGTATTTTGTTCACCCATATTCATTGTCCCAAGGCAAATTAAACTCACATTTATATTTGTATGCCCTAACTTTTTAAATTTCATAATATTTAATTACTTGATTTCTATTTAATACTAAAGACTTAATTTTGTTTAAGGTGCTGGGTTAGGGTAGCTGTGATGTATTAAATCAATTTCATTAATAGTTTCGTCATCAAGTTTGACATTAATACTTTCAATATTTTCTTTAAGTTGTTCCATGGTTGTTGCACCGATAATATTGCTTGTTACAAAAGGTCTTGAGTTGACATAAGCGAGAGCCATATGCGTTAATGACATGTTTTTCTTCTTAGAAAGTTTATAGTATTCATCAACTGCCTCATAAGCTTTTTCTTTTCTATATCTTCCCCAAATATCTGCATACAAACCCATTCTTGAGTCTTTAGGCATCTCTTTATTTCTATATTTACCAGACAAGTAGCCAAATGCTAAAGGCGAGTAAGCAAGCAGACCAACATTCTCTCGCATAGAAATTTCCGACATACCAACATCGTAAGTTCTATTTAAAAAATTATATGGATTTTGAACAGATACAATTCTTGGTAAATTATTCACTCTATTCAATTTTAAATATTTTGAAAAACCATAAGGAGTTTCATTTGATATGCCAATATGACGAATTTTTCCTTGTTTAATAAATTTTTCTAATATTTTTAAAACAGACTCAAACTTATGCCACTTTTTTTCATTTTCATCATGTTGGTAATCTAGTTTGCCAAAATAATTTGTATTTCTTTCTGGCCAATGTAATTGGTAGAGATCAATATAGTCTGTCTTTAGTCTTCTTAAGCTTTCATTAAGGGCAGACTCTATTCCTTTTTCATAGTACTCATTGCCCCCACCTCTTATCCATTTAAACCCAGGTCCAGTAATTTTTGAGCCTAATATAATTTTATCTCTATTTTTTTTTTGTAAAAACCAGCTACCAATTATTTTCTCTGTTTTCCCATACGAATGGTCCATAGGAGGCGTTGCGTAAAGCTCCGCAGTGTCAAAAAAATTAATACCTTGTTCTAAAGCATAATCCATTTGAGCAAATCCATCATTTTGAGAATTCTGCTGACCCCAGGTCATCGTACCTAAGCAAATTAAACTTACTTCTAAATCTGTAGCCCCAAGCTTTTTAAATTTCATAAAATTACAATTTTTTTTGGATTTAATTAGAATTAAGCAAATAAGTAAAGAAGACAGGTATTGAAAAATGCAAAAAAACTCTTATATTGTAAATTATATGGAATTTAATAAACAAACTACAACAACAAAATCCTCAGTTTCAGAAGAAGTTATTGATCAAGGACTAAGAGCTTATATGCTTAAAGTTTACAACTATATGGGATCAGGTGTTTTGTTAACCGGTTTTATAGCTTTATTATTTTTTAAGCTTGCAGTTGTTACAGGTGAAGCCGGCGAAATAATGGGTTTAACTAACTTTGGTTCAACTATTTATACGTCAGGTTTAAAATGGGTTCTTATGTTGGCTCCGCTAGGAGTAGTTTTTTATATGAGTTTTAATATTGCAAAAATGACAGCCGCAAAAGCTCAGACTACTTTTTGGGTATTTGCAGCTTTAATGGGAGCATCTTTGTCTTCAATTTTTTTAATGTATACAGGCGCTAGTATAACTAGAGTATTTTTTATTACAGCAGGGACTTTTGGATCAATGAGTATCTATGGTTATACTACAAATAGAGATTTAACTAAACTTGGTTCATTTTTAATGATGGGTCTTTTTGGAATTATTATTGCATCGGTAGTTAATATATTTATGAAATCTTCAATGATGTATTTTGTAATATCCATTTTAGGAGTTTTAATTTTTGTTGGCTTGACTGCTTATGATACTCAAAAAATTAAGAACAGGTATCTTGAAAGCGATAGTGGAGAACTAATGGGAAAAAAAGCAGTTATGGGTGCTTTAACTCTTTACTTAGACTTTATAAATTTATTTATAATGCTATTAAGACTCTTCGGTCAAAGAAGATAATTATTTTATCGTTCTTAAATTATTCCATCTAGTTTTTTTTATAAGTTTTAAAAGATTACTAGATTTTTCTAATATATTTCCATGCTTGTCTTTAATATAAAATTTATCATTATAATTTTTTGGTTTTAAGTTCTTTAAAATTTTATAAATTGGTTTTTCCGAAGTTCGTTGGTAAATATCAAAAGAAATTTCTCTAGGACCAATAGATACTCCATAGTCTTTCCAAGTTCCATTTGAGACCATTTTTCCATAGAGGTTTAGGATAGTTTGAAGTTCTTTTTTTATAAAAAAAATCTCTTTATTACTATTATTGGAAACATTATTTACAACTAATTTTAAGTTTCTCATATTTTATACTTATTAATTAAAAACATTTGAAAAAGAGTAAAAATAAAAGTTATTGGAAGAATACCCCAAACCTTGAAGTTTACCCAAAATTCTTCTGATTGTGTTCTCCAAACATATTCATTTAACAAAGCTAATAAGAAAAAGAAAAACATCCATCTTATTGTTAGTATTTTCCAGCCTTCATCAGACAAAGATATAGACTTACCAAGCATTTTTTTTAAGATAGGCTCTCTTGTAAAAAGTCTTTCAGAAGCTAAAGCAAAGCCGAAAAAAATATTTATTATTGTTGGTTTTATGTAGAGAAATACTGGATTATTAAAATACAAAGTAAGACCGCCAAAAACAGATATGACTATCCCTCCGACTAAAGGAATATAAGGAATCCTTTTTTCAACTACGTAGCTAATAAGAACAGCAATTATAGTTGCGACAATAAGTGGAGGTATGGCAGCACTTAAATTTTTTCCACTTTTAGAATAAACCACAAAGAAGATTAATAGAGGACCAAAGTCAGTAATAAACTTTAATAGAGACTTATTCACATTAAGATTCTAACATAAATCTATTTTTAAATAAATTTATATATTGATTTTTAATTAAAAGTTATTATCTTATAAACAATGACCAACAACGCAGCAAAATTTTCAATCGGATCTATCGTTAAACATAAACATTTTGATTTTCGTGGAGTAATTCACGATGTTGATTTTGAATTCAATAACTCCGAAGAATGGTACCAGTCTATTCCAAAAGAAGTAAGACCAAAAAAAAATCAACCTTTTTATCATTTACTAGCCGAGAGTAATGATGTGACTTACGAGGCCTATGTTTCTGAGCAAAATCTATTAATTGATGATTCAAAAAAACCAGTTAGGCACCCTCTAATCAATGAAATTTTCGTTGGTAAAAAGGGATCAGGTTATTTAAAGCTTTCCAACTAGCTAATTAGATTGTTGCCACAAATCCAACATTATTAGATCAAATCTAAAACAAACTATTTCTATACATTATTAATGTCTAGTTGAGAAAATTTATACTTTTTTAACTCCCTTTAAATTCTCAATTAGGCAAAACAAGTATCTTTATTTAAAACAAAAACTAATATATTTAATCTAAGTAAAGATGTTCAAATTTTTTTCATCTAGCAATATTTACCTTTTAATTCAAAAATTAATTAAATTTATCAACTCAATTTTTGTTTTAATCTTAGTCATTGGTTTAACTTTTGCTCTAGTTTTATCGCCACCAGACTACCTTCAAGGAGATTCTGTTAGAATAATGTACGTGCACGTTCCTTCTGCATGGTTAGGACTAGCTTGTTTTTCTGTAATTACTTTTCTTTCTGTACTTAATTTTATTTTTAAAATTAAAAGTTTTTACTTCATCAACAAAAGTTTAGCTCCTATTGGTTTATTATTTACTTGTCTTGCAATTGTTACAGGTTCTTTATGGGGAAAACCAACCTGGGGAACTTGGTGGGCGTGGGACGCAAGGCTAACCTCAATGTTAGCTTTGATGTTATTTTACTTTTTTTATATTCTAACATTTAAACTTTTAAGTAATAAAGAATTAATTATAAAAGTATCTTCGGTTATAGCTATTATAGGGTCAATTAATTTACCAATTATTAAATATTCCGTCGAGTGGTGGACGACACTACATCAGCCTGCTAGTGTAAGAATTATTGGTTCAAGCTCTATACATTCTGAGATGCTACTACCATTAATGGTAATGCTATTGGTTTTTTTATTGTATGCTGCGCTAATTTTTCTGATGAAATATAAAACAGAAATCATTAGAGTGAAGAAAAAAAATATTAAAAGAAACTAAAAAAATATGATTTCAAATTTTATAACAATGAATGGATACGGACTTTATGTTTGGCTATCTTTTAGTGCTGTTTTTTTTTCTTGTGCAGTTGTTTATTTTAAGACGAAGAAAACTCTCAAAAAATATGAGCAAGAGTTTTTAGCAGAACTTCAAACTTTAACACTAGAAGAAAAAAATAAAGCTTTAGAAAGTTCTAAAGTTGCACAACAGATATTAGCTACAAGTCTCAAGGTAAGCTAAAAGCATTTTTAATGCTTACAAAAAAAGTTAAAAATAGAATACTGTTTTTATTTTTTATCTTTTCTTTATCGATTGTTGCTATTTTTTTTATTCTCAAGTCTTTGAATAGGAATATTCTATATTTCTCGTCACCAACTGAAATAAAGCAAAGAGAAGATATTCCATTTGAAAAAGCTATGAGAATTGGTGGTATGGTTAAAAAAGGTTCAATAACTATTACTCAAAAAAACATTCAATTTATAGTTACTGATTTTGAAAATGAAATTTTAATAAGTTATTCTGGAACAGTCCCAAATTTATTCGCGGAAGAAAAGGGTGTAGTCGCAGAAGGTAAATTAAGAGATAAAAATTTTTTTATAGCAGACAGGATACTAGCTAAACATGATGAAAATTATATGCCCCCAGAAATTAAAGAAATAATAGAAAAAAATGTTAAGTAATATTGGAATTAGTTTGGTGGTTTTGGTTATAGTTTTAAGTTTTTTAAGTATTTACAATGCCAGCCTTGATTTAAAAATACCCAACAAATATATTAAAAAAAGTATTTATAAATTAAGCTTATTACAGACAACCTTTACAATTTTAACTTTTCTTGCTTTAATAATTGGTTTTATTATTTCCGATTTCTCCCTTATTAACGTTTATGAAAACTCGCATACTACCAAACCTTTCTTCTATAAAATAGCAGGAACTTGGGGAAACCATGAGGGAAGCCTGCTTCTATGGGTTAATATTTTAGTTATATTTTCGTATTTATTTTTAGTCTTTAATCACACTCATGATAAAAAATTTAGACTTTACACTTTAATCTTTCAAAATATTCTAATTTTAGGTTTTTTGTTTTTTTTACTATTAAATTCGAATCCTTTTAATTCTATTTACCCGGTTCCACTTGAAGGTTTGGGGCTAAACCCTATACTTCAAGATCCAGCACTAGCGATTCACCCGCCGCTTCTTTATATTGGGTTTGTTGGTTGTTCAATTTATTTTTCTGCGGCCATGGCCTCATTACTTTCTGGCTATGTGGGAAAATCATTTGCTCAATCAATAAAAACTTGGGTTAAAATTTCTTGGTGCTTCCAGACGCTCGGAATTATCGTGGGATCGATTTGGGCATACTACGAATTAGGGTGGGGTGGTTTTTGGTTTTGGGATCCTGTTGAAAATGCTTCGTTGCTTCCGTGGTTTGCTATTACAGCTTTAATGCATTCTTTAATTGTACTCGAAAAAAGAAATACACTTTACTCATGGGTGATTATACTTTGTCTATCAACTTTTATTTTAAGCGTAACAGGGACATTTTTAGTTAGATCTGGAATTTTAAATTCAGTTCATACTTTTGCAAGTGACCCTTCTAGAGGAATATATATACTTTTATTTTTATCTCTTATGATATTCTCAGCACTAACAATCTTTTTTTTAAAATATAAAAAAGAAAACTATAATTATAACTTTAAAAGTAAAGAGACTGTTATTTTAGCAAACAATTGGTTTATGGCATTTTTTTTAGTAACTGTATTGATAGGCATGCTCTACCCAATTTTTCTAGATGTATTAACACAAGTTAAAATTTCAGTCGGCCCGCCATTTTTTAACATTGTTATTATTCCTTTGGTTGTTCCGTTTATGTTTTTAATGGCTATAGGACCGAAATTTACTTGGATTAAATCGCAGATCAAAATTTTTAATAAAATTTTATTTCCTATTCTAGGTGCCGTAGTAATAAATTTATTTATTTTTTACTTTTTTGGAAAATACAGTTTATTGTCAAATATAATTTTTATATCTGCAATATTTTTAATTTTACATTCGCTTTTAGATATAAAAAAATTTATTAATAAAAAAATTAAAAGTGAATTACCGAGAATTATTTCCCATTTAGGTTTCGGTCTGCTTGTATTTTTCATTGGTATCAATCATCAATTTTCTCTTGAAGAAGATTTTAATTTAAAAGTTGGTGAAGTAAAAAAAACAAATAATTATAAAATTGATTTTGAGAATATAGAAATGAAAGAAAGTAAAAATTATAAAGTTTTAATTGGAAATTTTAAATTAACAAATCTAAGAAATAATTTAATTCAGGAATTAAATCCTGAAATAAGAATTTACTCAAATCCAGAAACCTTGACTTATGAAGCCGCTATAAAAACAAAAATTACTTCTGATCTTTATTTGACTATGAGCAACGTATCTAGATCTGATTATTACAATATTAAATTTCAAAAAAAAGCATTTATGATTTGGATTTGGATTTCAGCATTAATGATTGCACTCGGTGGTTTTGTACAATTTACTTTAAAAAAAAATGAAAATTAGTATTTTAAAAGTTTTAATTTTTAGTTTTATAATTTTTTTTCTTTTAGTTTTTTGGCTGGGTTTAAAAAAAGATAATAATTATAATACTAGAAGTCTTGTTGGGAACAGAATTAGTAACTTCCAACTAATAGAAATAAATAATGACAAAAAATATATTTCTGAAGAAGATTTAAAAAAAAATAGATATACCTTAATTAATTTTTTTGCCTCATGGTGCGCCCCATGTAGAAATGAACATAAATATTTAATGAATCTTTCAAATGAAAACAAAAAAATTAAAATTATAGGTATTAATTTTAAAGATAAAAAAAATAATGCCCTTAATTTTTTGGAAGAATTAGGTAACCCTTTTAGTTTTGTCGGAAAAGATTCAGAAGGTAAAATTTCAATATTGTTTGGTATTTACGGAATTCCAGAATCTGTATTAGTTGATAGTGATTTAACTATAATTAAAAAATTTGTTGGACCAATAGATCAAGTCCAATATCATCAAATTTTAAAATTAATACAATGAAAATAAAAATTTTTCTTTTTATATTTTATATCTTATTCTCAATAGATGCATATTCATTTGAAAATAAAAATAAGTTACTAGAAATATATAAAAATTTGAGGTGCTTAGTCTGCCAAGGTCAATCAATCGCCGACTCTAACTCCGATTTTGCAGTAACTATAAAACTTGTAGTTCAAGATCAATTTAACGAAGGAAAAACAGAAGAAGAAATTTATAAATTTTTAACAAGTAAGTATGGGGAATGGATTGTTTATCAACCAACATTTAATGTAAATAACTTTTTGTTATGGACCTTGCCCTATGTAGTATTAATTTTTGGAGGTTTTATTATCTTTTTAGTAGTACGAAAAACTAAGCATAACAAGGTTAATTGAATGTGTACTTTTTGTCATCAAGGTAGTATTTTCAATAAAATGAAATTTGTAATAGCAGTTTTTATCTGTACGTTATTCATGGAAAATTATGCCTCATCAGAGTCGTTTATCCAAAAATATAAAATTAAACCATGGTATAAAGAACCGATAGTTATAGACGACACAAGTAAACAAACAATTAGCAAAAGCAAACAAACAATCAGCAAAAGCAAACAAACAATCAGCAAAGCATGCCAAACAAAAACTGGTCTTGCTCAAAAATATAAAATTAAACCATGGTATAAAGAACCGTCAGTTATTGATGGTGCAAAATGTTCTTCAAATACTAAACAAGTAAAAAGAAAAACTAATCCAAATACGAGTTTTTCTTACAAAGATGAAAAGCCTCAAAATATTTCATTTTACACCGGCACTTTTGATCTTATAGATAAAGAAGGTGACGACAAAACTACCTTAGTGGGTATTGAACATAAGAATAAAGATTTATTTCGTGATTCTTGGTTGGGTAAAATTTCACCTACTTCTGGTGCTTTTGTTACAGGTAAAAGTTCAGTTTATTTATATACGGGTATAGAAGCAGATTACAACTTAGGTCGTGTAAATATTTCACCAAGTTTTGCACCTGGTTACTACGAAGCAGGAGATGGAAAAAATTTAGGAAGTGCTCTTGAATTTAAAACAGAAGTAAAAATTGGAATTGATTTATTTAAAAATTCTAATCTTGGCTATAGCTATAGCCATATTTCAAATAATGATTGGGGATCAACCAATCCTGGCACAGATAATCAATCTATAAATTTTTCTAAAAAGTTTTAATCACAGATGTCTATTAAAGATTGCTATAACGTTGAAGATTTTAGAAAATTAGCAAAAAAAAATTTACCATCACCAATTTTTCATTATATTGATGGTGGAGCAGACGATGAGACTACGCTAAGAAGAAACACAGAATCGTTTGCTAAATGTGATTTAGTACCAAATATTTTAGCTAGCGTAGGTGAGCCAGATCTTTCAGTTAACGTTTTTGGTCAAAAAATCGACATGCCCCTATTCTTATCTCCAACTGCAATGCAGCGTCTTTACCATCACGATGGTGACAAAGCATCTGCAAGAGCAGCTGAAAAATTTGGAACTTTTTACAGCATGTCCACTATGGCAACTTCATCTATTGAAGAGATTTCAAGTATTTCAGAAGGACCAAAATTATTTCAACTTTATATTCATAAAGACCAAGCACTTACTGATAATTTAATAGACAGATGTAAAAGCTCAGGATTTAAAGGTTTATGTCTGACAGTTGATACGGTTGTTGCAGGAAATAGAGAAAGAGATCACAGAACCGGCTTTACAACTCCACCCAAACTTACTTTAGAAAGTCTAATAAGTTTTGCGGCTCATCCAACTTGGACTATGAACTATTTAACTCATGGAAAATTTGAATTAGCAAACGTAGCTCACTTTACCAAAAAAGGTTCCAGTATAGCAAAGGGAGTAATGGAATATATTAATGAACAATATGATCCAGCGATGAGCTGGAAGGATGCAGAGTATTGTGTGAAGCGCTGGAAAGGCCCATTTGCTTTGAAAGGTTTAATGTCAGTTGAAGATGCAAAAAAAGCAGTTGATATTGGTGCCTCCGCGATAATGCTTTCTAACCACGGTGGAAGGCAGTTAGATGGATCACGTTCACCTTTTGATCAGCTACCTGCAATTGTTGATGCTGTTGGAGGAAAAATTGAAATTATTATAGACGGAGGAATCAGAAGAGGTACACACGTTTTAAAAGCTTTAGCTATGGGAGCAACCGCTTGTAGTTTTGGCAAAGGTTTCTTGTTTGCTTTAAGTGCTGGGGGTCAGCAAGGAGTAGAAATGGTTTTACAAAGAATGAGAGATGAAATTAGAAGAGACATGATTTTAATGGGGTGTAAAAGCATAAAGGATCTAAATCCAAGTAAAATTATCTACCGATAAAAAATTGTGTCAATTTTTCCTGTTTGAAAAAAACTAAACTCTGTTAATTGTTAGTAATAAAATATTAAAATAAATTAATTATGAAATTAGCTAAAAATTTAGAGAGGCTAGGTACAGAGTCAGCTTTTAGTATATTGGCTGAAGCTAAAAAAATTGAATCCCAAGGAAAAGAAATGATTCACCTTGGTTTGGGCCAACCTGATTTTAAAACTCCACAGCATGTTGTGGATGCTGCAAAAAAAGCTTTAGATGATGGCCATCACGGATATGTTTTATCTAATGGTATTTTAGAATGCAGACAGGCAGTAGCAAGAAAAATTAAAAAACTTTACAATAAAGATGTGGACCCTGAAAGAGTTTTGATAATGCCAGGCGGTAAACCTACTATGTTTTATGCAATTTCAATATTTGGCGAAGAAGGAGCTGAAATAATTCATCCTACACCCGGATTCCCAATTTATGAGTCTATGATTAACTACTCAGGTTCAAAAGCAGTTCCTTATGACCTAACACAAGATAAGGATTTAAAATTTGATCCGGAAAAAATTTTATCTTTAATTACAGATAAAACTAGGCTGCTAATATTAATTAACCCTAACAATCCAACAGGAAGCTTTGTTGAAAAACCTGCAATAGATTTTTTAGCAGAAGAGCTTAAGAAGCATCCCCACGTTGCAATTTTAAGTGATGAAATTTATAGCCGTCAAATTTATGACGGTAAAGAAATGCCCACATTTTTTAATTACCCCAACTTACAAGATAGACTGATAGTTTTAGACGGATGGAGCAAAGCTTACGCCATGACTGGCTGGAGAATGGGTTGGAGCGTATGGCCAGAAAAATTAATTCCACACGTAAATAAATTAATTATTAATAGTGTATCATGTGTAAATGCACCCTCCCAGTTTGCTGGTATAGCTGCCTTAGATGGTTCAGATGAGCCTATTGATAACATGATGAAGGAATTTGATAAGAGACGTAAATTTATTCACTCAGGATTAAATAATCTACCAGGTATTGAATGCAGTATGCCAGGGGGAGCTTTCTATGCCTTTCCTAAAGTAATAGGGACAGGGTTAAATGGTTCAGAATTTTCAAAAAAATGTATGCATGAAGCTGGAGTAGCAATCGTTCCAGGCACTGCATTTGGTAAAACATCAATTGACTATGTAAGATTTAGTTTTGCAGCTTCGATGGAAAATATTGAAAAAGCCCTTGAAAAGATCAAAAAAATGCTTGGATAAGTAGCGTTGTTTTTTGACCTAACGCCATAAAAATTATAGAATTATAAAATGACAAGTCTTCAAATGCCTAAAGTTGATAAATCAATTTTATCTAGTAAAGATAAAATAGCCCTAGATTTGAATAAAATTTTAAAAAGTGAAAATATTCTTTCACATGAAGATGAGGTCAGACCTTACGAGACGGATGCTCTTGCGGCGTATAAGCAGAAACCACTCCTAGTCGTTTTACCAGAAACAGTTGAGCAGGTAAGTGAAATTCTCAAGTACTGTAACGAAAATAAAATTAAAGTTGTGCCGAGAGGTGCTGGTACTGGTTTATCAGGAGGTGCACTTCCTTTAGCAGATTGTGTTTTATTAGGTATGGGAAAATTTAATAAGATATTAGAAATAGATTATAAAAATAAATGTGTTGTTTTACAGCCGTGCGTTACTAATTTAGCAATTACAAATGCTGTACAGGATAAAAAATTTTATTACGCTCCAGATCCATCAAGTCAAATAGCATGCTCAATAGGTGGAAATGTTGCTGAAAATTCTGGTGGTGTGCATTCTTTAAAATATGGAGCAACTACAAACAATTTATTAGGTATCCAAGTTGTATTAATGGACGGAACTATAACAAGATTTGGAGGAAAAACCTTAGACTCCGAAGGTTATGACTTACTTGGATTGATGACAGGATCTGAAGGATTGCTCGGAGTAATTACTGAAGTGACAGTTAAAATTTTAAAAAAACCAGAAGTAGTAAAAGCAGCTCTTATAGGTTTTTCAAGTATAGAGGATGCTGGACAGTGCGTATCTGAAATAATTGCAAAAGGAATAATACCAGCAGGTATGGAAATTATGGATAAAGCTTTAACTAAAGCAACAAATGATTATTCAAAAGCAGGTTATCCCGTCGACGCAGAAGCTATGATGATTGTTGAACTAGATGGTACAGAGACCGAAGTTTCAGAACTTATTAAAAAAGTTGAAGACATTGCTAAAAAAAATAAATGCTCAAGTATAAAAATTAATAAATCAGAAGAAGAAAGGCTAAAGTTTTGGGCCGGTAGAAAAGCTGCCTTCCCTGCTTGTGGTGATCTGGCTCCAGATTATATGTGTATGGATGGATCAATACCAAGAGGAAAACTTGCAGAAGTTTTAAAAGAAATTCAAAAACTTTCAAAAAAATATGAATTACCAGTGGCAAATGCTTTTCATGCTGGCGATGGAAATCTTCATCCACTAATTATGTTTAACGCTAACGATCCAGAACAACTAAGAAAAACTGAAGAGTTTGGATCGGAAATATTAAAGTATTGCGTTAGAGTCGGAGGAGCACTAACGGGTGAACATGGGGTAGGTATAGAAAAAAGAGAATTAATGTGTGAAGCTTTTAACAATACAGATATTAAGCAACAAATTGACATTAAAATAGCACTCGATCCAAATTCACTACTTAACCCGGGTAAGGTTTATCCTATACTAAGAAAATGTGCAGAAGAAGGAAGGGTTCATGTCCATGGAGGAAAAACAAAATTTCCAGACATTCCAAGATTTTAGCTTATCAGTTCTAAAACCTGATAAAGAAGAAACAATAGCTGAAGTCATAAAGCATTGTTATAAAAGAAATATTCCATTAGAAATTTGCGGTTCAGGTTCAAAAAAAAATATTGGAAGAAACTTTCAATCTCAAAAAACAGTAGATCTCTCCAATTATTCAGGCATTATTAAGTATGAACCAGAAGAACTTTATATAAAAGTGAAGTCAGGTACTCCAATAAAAGAAATTAAGGAAGCACTTGAAAAAAATAACCAACATTTAGCTTTTGAGCCTACTGATTTTGGCCCTTTGTTTGAAGGGCAAACTAATGAAGGAACAATAGGGGGTGTACTCTCATGTAATTTTGCTGGGCCTAGAAGATTTAAAGTTGGGAGTGCTAGAGATCATATTTTAGGATTCAAAGGAGTA
>Ga0307986_10001978_pt1 | contig 14752 bp, 13 predicted proteins | sample EllFjometageno82_FD_203170 | JGI IMG/M metagenome (GOLD analysis project Ga0307986, IMG submission 203170) | Marine microbial communities from Ellis Fjord, Antarctic Ocean - #82 | ecosystem: Environmental > Aquatic > Marine > Unclassified | place: Southern Ocean | collected 2014-10-09
CAAGCTTAATGTATGACGTAGTATACGAGCAAGAAGATTATCCTTTTATAAAACATAAATTATAGAGTATGGCAGAAATAATTAATATGCCAAGATTAAGTGATACCATGGAAGAGGGGACTGTTGCCAAATGGTTTAAAAAAGTTGGTGATACGGTAAATGAAGGTGATATTCTTGCTGAAATTGAAACTGATAAAGCTACTATGGAATTTGAATCTTTTAACGAAGGAGAACTTCTTTATATTGGAATTCAAGAGGGTGGTACCGCACCAGTTGATACTCTTCTGGCTATTATTGGAGATAAAGGAGAAGATCTTTCAGCCTTGTTAAAAAAAGGAGGAGAGCTTAATCAAGAAGTTCCTGTTGATCAATCAACTTCTGGAGTCTCAATATCAACAGAAGCAGCTCTTATGCCAGAAGGTGCTGAATTAATTACCATGCCAAGGTTGAGCGACACCATGGAAGAAGGAACAGTAGCTTCATGGCTTAAAAAAGTTGGTGACACTGTAAACGAAGGCGATATTCTTGCTGAAATTGAAACAGATAAAGCTACAATGGAATTTGAATCCTTTTATCAAGGAACCCTATTATATGTTGGTTTGAATGAAGGCGAAACAGCTGCTGTAGATAGTGTATTAGCAATTATTGGAAAAAAAGGTACTGATGTTGATCTTGTTTTAGCGGCACATAGAAGTAAAGAAGTTGCTGCACCAGCACCAATAAAAGAATCAGTTATATCAAAAGAAATAGTATCAGTAGAAGAGACTAAAAGTATTAAAGCAGCCATTACCAATCCAGTATCTTCTGTTTCTGAACGTATAATAGCCTCCCCTTTGGCCAAAAAAATGGCAAATGATAAGGGTCTAAATTTAAATCAAATCAAAGGATCTGGTGAACATGGAAGAATTATAAAAAGAGATATTGATAATTATCAGCCTCAAGAGTACGGAATGGTTCAGCCTTTTACTCCAAGCGGAACTGAGTCTGTAACGGTTATTGCAAATTCTCAAATGAGGAAAACAATTGCAAAGCGTTTATCTAATTCAAAATTTACAGCACCTCATTATTATCTTGGTGTTGAATTTGATATGGATAATGCTATATCGTTTAGATCACAATATAACAGTTTACCAGCGACTAAAATATCATTTAATGATATTGTGTTGAAGGCTTCTGCTTTAGCATTAAAACTTCATCCACAAGTAAATGCAAAATGGGAAGATTCACAAATAACTCAGTACCACCACGTTCATGTTGGTGTGGCTGTTGCTGTAGAAGATGGTCTGGTAGTTCCCGTTGTCAAGTTTACAGATGAGCAAAGTCTATCTCAAATTGGCGCATCTGTTAAAGATTATGCCATAAGAGCTCGTGATAAAAAACTTACTCCTAGTGAAATGGATGGTAGTACTTTTACAATTTCTAATTTAGGAATGTTTGGTATTCAGGAATTCACTTCTATAATTAACCAACCTAATGGAGCAATTTTATCTGTTGGAGCTATTGACAAAAAGCCAGTAGTTAAAGAAGATAAAATTGTTATTGGAAATACTATGAAGTTAACTTTGGCATGTGATCACCGTGTTGTAGACGGTGCAACTGGAGCACAATTTTTGCAAACTTTAAGAGGGTATGTAGAAAACCCATTAACTATGTTACTTTAAATTTCTATTCTTAAAACCAGTTAATTTTATATATATTTTTAGTAAATGAAAAAGACTATCGTTGTTACAGGAGCGAGTAAAGGAATTGGTCTTGAAATTGTACGTTTTCTGGTGGCTCAAGGTCACACTGTATATGCGCTTTCAAGAGATATTAAAGCTTTAGGATCTTCTAAAAAATTACATCCCATAGGTATTGACCTTACAGATGAAGAATCACTTATTAAACTCGCAGAGCAACTTAGCTCAAACCAAATAAGTATTGATGCCTTAATTAATAATGCAGGTTCACTTATTAATCAATCTTTTTCTACAACCACAAAAAACGATTTTGAAGCTATATACCGCGTTAATGTTTTTGGACTAGCTTCTATTACACGATTACTATTACCTCTTATTTCTTCCAAGGGACATGTAGTAAATATTAGCAGTATGGGTGGTATTGGTGGAAGTGCTAAGTTTCCGGGCTTGTCGGCTTACAGTAGCAGTAAAGGTGCTGTGAATATTCTTACAGAGTTACTTGCAGAAGAATATAAAGAAACTGGACCTTTTTTTAATGGGCTTGCTTTAGGTGCAGTTCAAACAGAAATGCTAGCAAAAGCTTTCCCTGGATTTCAGGCTCCTTTAAGTGCAGAAGAAATAGCTCCTTATATTGCACAATTTGCATTAACTGGACAGCAATTTTATAATGGTAAAATTTTACCTATTTCTTCTTCAACTCCTTAAAAGATGATGATATGGAAAAGTTATTACAATATATTCCAGAAGCATCTAAAGTTCAGCTAAAGGAATATTTACAAAAAATTCCTATAGAGATTAAAGTAACCCGTCAGCGGTTAACTAAACATGGTGATTTTAGATTAAAAAGAAATGGCATGTCTGTAATTACCGTTAATAACTCACTAAATCCTTATCGCTTTTTAATCACCTTGCTTCATGAGTTGGCGCATTATAAAGTTGTGAAACAATTTGGTCATAGAGTGAAGCCTCATGGTAAAGAGTGGAAAAAAGCTTATCAAGAAACACTTCTTCCTTTTTTATGTCCAAATGTATTTCCTGATCCTATCTGTAGTGTTCTTGCTCGACACATGAAAAATCCAAAAGCAAGTACTGATAGAGACTTCGATTTGGTAATGGCCTTAAAAACCTTTGATGAAAATAAATTCCAAACGTTTATTTATCAAATTGAAAATGGAGCAATGTTTCAAATTTATAATGGTAAAAAATTTATAAAAATAAAAAAGAGAAGAACACGTTTTGAATGTAAAGAAGTTTTGACTGGAAAAATTTATATATTTAGTCCACACGCGGAGGTAATACGCCCTTAAGTGTGTTTTTAGAGATATAGTTTGCGTACTTTTTTAAATAAGTTGGAAGAATAGACAAAATCAGTTACTGCTTTATTGTCTGTTTTGAAGATTTCTTGATTACTACCTTCCCATTCTTTTAGACCATTTTGGAGAAAAATAATGTTTTCACCAATTTCCATTACTGAATTCATATCGTGTGTATTAATTACAGTAGTGATATTATATTCATTTGTAATTTCTTGAATTAAATTGTCAATTAAGATTGACGTTTTAGGGTCTAGTCCAGAGTTTGGTTCATCACAAAAAAGATATTTCGGATTCATAATAATGGCTCGAGCAATAGCAACTCTTTTTTTCATTCCTCCAGAAATTTCATCTGTTAGTTTGTGATTTGCATCAATTAGATTTACTCTTCGGATGGCAATATTTGCTTTATCCCTAATTTCCGAATCTATTTCTTTGGTAAACATTTGCATCGGAAACATTATATTTTCCTCAACTGTCATAGAGTCAAACAAAGCGCTACCCTGAAAAACCATTCCCATTTCTTGCCTTAGAATTGCACGTTCTTTATCGGTCATATCGTTGAGAACTTTGTTTTCAAACCTAATACTTCCCATATCTGTATCAAAAAGTCCCAGCAATGATTTTAAAAAGACAGTCTTTCCAGATCCACTTTGTCCAATAATCAGATTAGTTTTTCCTTTTTCAAATATTGCAGAGATACCCCTTAACACTTCTGTTTTATCAAATGATTTCGTAATATTTTCAACATGAATCATTTAAGTGAGTAATAATTGTGTTATTAAATAGTTTACCAAAATAATGACAACACTAGTCCAAACAAAAGAAACTGTACTTGCTTTCCCTACTTCTAGGGCCCCTCCAGTCATAAAGTACCCATGATAAGAAGGTATGGTGGCTAATATGAAAGAGAAAAATAAAGTTTTAATAAATGCATAGCCAACATGAAAAGGTATGAAGTCCATTTGAAGGCCTTCTACAAAGTCAGCGCTTGAAGAAAACCCTCCATAAACACACGCAATATATCCTCCAAAAATTCCAAGAAACATAGAAACACAGATAACAAGTGGGTATAGTGAAAGTGATACAATCTTAGGAAAAATTAAATAATTATAGGTGTTTATGCCCATAACTTCTAAAGCATCTATTTGTTCAGTAACTCTCATAGTTCCTAGACTTGAAGTAATATAAGACCCTACTTTTCCGGCCATTATAACGGAAATAAAAGTTGGTGCAAATTCAAGAATTACCGATTGTCTTGTTGCAAAGCCAATCAGATTTTTTGGAAGTAAAGGGTTTTCAAGATTAAGGGCTGTTTGAATAGCAACAACACCTCCAACAAAAAATGAAATAAAAGAAACGATTCCTATAGAACCTATTATCAAGGTATCAATATCCTTTAAAATTAGCTGCCTTAGTACCCTCCACTTGGTAAATTTACCGAAAGTATTTCGCAGCATGATAAAGTATTTTCCGATGTGTGTAAGGATTTTCATGCCTTCTCAAAGGTAATGTTTTTAACTAAAAATAAACTTTGATATAAGCTTGAATTTTAAATCAGTTTAATAAAGTTAAACTCTATAGATAATTGCATTAATATTCATTCCAGCACCAACAGAAGCAAAAATGATTAAATCACCTTTTTTTATTGAGTGACCAGCATAATTTTGTTTGGAAACCAAATCAAATAACGTCGGGATTGTAGCCACTGAACTATTGCCAAATTCTTGAATATTCATGGGAAGAATATCTTCTGGGGTTGGTTTTTTATATAAACGGTAAAAGCGTTTAATGATTGCTTCATCCATTTTTAAATTAGCTTGGTGAATGAATATTTTTGACACACTATCAATTGATTCTCCGGATGCTTCTAAGCATGACTGTATTGCTAGTGGAACTTTGTTTAAAGCAAATTCATATACTTTTCTACCATACATTTTAATGTATTTTTTACCCTTTCCTAGATTGTTTGAGGGGCCGTAAAAAATGAATTCTGCTTCTCCCTCTGAGGTGTATGTTACAGTTTTGTGAGAGAGAATTCCTCCATGGTCATTAGTTTCTTCAATTATAGTGACTCCAGCGCCATCTGCGTAAATCATAGAATCTCTGTCACTATGATCAAGAACACGTGAAAGTGTGTCAGCACCAATAACCATACATTTTTTTGCCATCCCAGCTTTGATAAATGCCTTAGCTTGGATTACTCCTTCTATCCAACCGGGACATCCAAATAGAATATCATATGCAACGCATTCGGGATTTTTTATTTTTAAACCAGCCTTTAGTTTAGAAGCTAAACAGGGTAATGTGTTTACTTGATTTGAGTTTAAGGCTATATCACCTACATTGTGAGCGAAAATAATATAGTCAATTGTTTCTGGATCAATATTTGAATCAGCGATGGCTATTTCTGCAGCTTCGATGGCAATATCAACAACCGTTTGATGGTCTTTGATGTATCGCCTTTGATTAATACCAGTAATTGCTTTGAATTTTTCAATGATTTCTATGTTCGGATTATCAATTGGTAATCCAGATACATCAAAAAATGAGTGTTTCGAAAATTCAGCGTTAGGTTGAACCTGTTGTGGAGTGACACTTCCCGTACCTGTAATTTTAATATTTAACATTAGAATTTAAAGGTATTCTTTTGATTTTTTTTTAAATTAAAAATCGTAAAAACCCTACGATGTTCATTAGTACTATTTCTATTCATTTTTATAAAATAAAAGAGTATAAAGTCTTTATTATTAAATATTTAAATAAGATTCAATAGGAATACAGCTACATACTAAATTACGATCCCCATAGGCTTCGTCAACTCTTCTTACTGTTGGCCAAAATTTATTTTCCTTTACATATTCTAGAGGAAATGCTGCTTTTTGTCTGCTGTATGGATAATCCCATTCATTAGCAGAAATCATTGCCATTGTGTGTGGTGCATTTTTCAATAAAGCACGCTCTTTTTCTCCAGCATCAATTTCCATTCTTATAGATATCATGGCATTGCAAAAGCGGTCCATTTCACCTATATTTTCACTTTCAGTTGGCTCTATCATCATAGTCCCGGGAACTGGAAAAGAAACAGTAGGGGAATGAAAGCCATAATCCATTAATCTCTTGGCAATATCAACCACTTCTATGCCTTGTTCTTTAAATGGACGACAATCAATTATAAGTTCATGTGCAGCACGTCCGTTGATACCTGTATATAAAACACCATAAGCACCTTCGAGACGTTTTTGTATATAATTCGCATTTAAAATTGCAATCTCAGTTGACATTTGTAATCCTTTACTTCCTAGCATTTTTATATAACCATAAGAAATTAAACATGCTAAAGCAGAACCGAATGGTGCACCAGAAATAGCAGTAATTGCCTGCTCTCCACCAGTCGGTATCACTGGATTTCCCGGTAAAAAAGATGCTAAATGTTTAGCCACGCAGATTGGACCCACACCGGGTCCACCACCTCCATGAGGAATAGCAAAAGTTTTGTGTAAATTTAAGTGACATACATCTGCACCAATCGTTGCCGGACTGGTAAGGCCTACCTGTGCATTCATATTTGCACCATCCATATATACTTGTCCACCACAAGCGTGAATATGTGCCGTAATATCTTTAATTTTTACTTCAAAGACTCCGTGTGTACTAGGGTATGTAATCATTAATGCAGAAAGGTTGTCTTTATAAAAAAGTGCTTTCTGATGTAAATCCTCCCAGTCAATATTTCCATTTTTATCTGTATCTGTTACAATAACTTTCATTCCAGCCATAACAGCTGAAGCTGGATTCGTTCCGTGAGCAGAAGCAGGTATTAAACAAATATTTCTATGAAAATTCTTTCTGGATTCATGGTAAGCTCTAATAACCATAAGACCAGAGTATTCTCCTTGTGCTCCAGAATTAGGTTGTAATGAAGTGGCTTCGAATCCAGTTATAATATTAAGCTGTTCGGTAAGTTGTGAAAGCATTTTTTGATATCCTTCTGCTTGATTAATTGGGACAAAAGGATGAATTTCTCCCCAATTTTTATCACTTAACGGAAGCATTTCTGCAGCTGCATTTAACTTCATGGTACAAGAGCCCAGTGAAATCATGGAATGATTTAATGCAAGATCTTTTCGTTCTAATGATTTAATATATCGCATCAAAGCAGTTTCAGAATGATGTGAATTAAATACAGGATGTGTTAAGAACTTCGTCTTTCTGACACCTAGATCAGATAAAAATTCAACATTTAAATCTTCAATACTTGAAGAAGCTTTTTTTTCTAAAAATTGAGTAAATAGTTCAATTATAGCATGAATATTTTCTATAGTTGTGGTCTCGTTTATTGATATGCAGACAGTTTCCTGATTTGGGTAGTAAAAATTAATTTCTTTTTCTTCTGCTATTTTTTTGATTCTATTAGCGTCTAGTTTTATTTGAAGGGTATCAAAAAAATGTTTATTAATTTGGTTAATTCCTAAAGCAATTAATGCGTTATTTAATTGTATTGTTTTCTGATGAATTCCGTCAGCAATGTATTTAAGCCCTTTTGGACCATGATAGACTGCATACATTCCAGCCATAACAGCTAAGAGAACTTGTGCTGTACAAATATTTGAGGTAGCACGATCTCTTTTAATATGTTGTTCTCTTGTTTGTAGTGCCATTCTTAGAGCAGGATTTTCATCTAAATCACGAGTTTGTCCAATAATACGACCTGGAATATTTCTTTTATAATGTTCTTTTGTTGCAAAAAACGCAGCATGTGGCCCTCCATAACCAAGAGGAATTCCAAAGCGTTGTGTAGTGCCTACTACAACGTCTGCGCCGAATTCTCCGGGAGCTTCGAGTAAAACTAAACTCATTATATCTGCTGACACCACTGTTGAAATTTGATAAGATTTGACGACTTCAATCCATTTTTTTAAATTTGGAATAGAGCCATGTTTTCCGGGATATTGAAAAATAGCCCCAAAAAAAGCTTCAGTAAAAAGTTGATTTTCAGTTAATCCAACAATTAAGTCAATACCAAGAGGAGTAGCGCGAGTTTTAAGTAATGATAATGTTTGTGGTAATACATTTTTATCTACAAAAAATTGTAAAGAATTATTTTTTTTTTGATCTCGAGTACGCGCACCAAATAACATTGTCATAGCTTCAGCCGCCGCCGTACTTTCATCTAATAGTGAGGCATTTGCGAGTTCCATTCCGGTTAGATCACAAATCATTGTTTGGAAATTAAAAAGGGCTTCAAGTCTTCCTTGAGCAATTTCAGCTTGATAAGGTGTGTAAGCTGTATACCACCCCGGATTTTCTAAAATATTACGCTGAATAACAGCTGGGGTAATTGCAGGATGATATCCTAAGCCGATGTAGGTATCATAGGTCTTGTTTTCTCTTCCTAAACGATACATAATTTCAGAAAATTTATGCTCACTAATTCCTTCTGGTAACGCTAAAGGTTTTTTGAGGCGGATGGTTTCTGGAATCGTTTCTTCAAGTAATTTTTTTATTGAAGTTACGCCTATGGTAGCCAACATTTTTTTTATTTCTTCTTCGTTTGGTCCTATGTGTCTCTCAACAAAAGCGTCCGTTCTCATTGCATTTTTAATTTTCTCAAAAATAGGATATTAAAGGGATATTTTTTATGCTATTTTTTGAGAAATAAAAATATTTTTCAATAATTAATAACAACTATATTAAAGTTTCGATATTTACATGTGAAAATTTGGTTAATTAAAGGTTTTGAATTTTATGTTAAGTCTAGTATTCACCTAGCTTTTTCAGTCACCTGCCTAGGTGGATTGTCACTTGTTATTTCACAAGGTAAAATTTCTGAAAATGTGTTAATATTTATTTTTTCTAGCGCTCTTTTTAGTTATAATTTTATCAAATTTTTCGCTTTTTTTTTTAATTCTCAAAAAAATAAAATTCCAAAAAGTGTTTTGTTTATTTCTATTGTAAGTTTTGTAGTTGCTTTAGGAACGCTTTCTAACTTTTCCTTTGTGATGAAAGGCTTCGCTTTAGTTGGTGGTATTTTGGTAGTTTTATATAGTGTTTCTTTTAATGGACTTTACTCTAATTGGCGCAATAAAAAAGGATTGAAAATATATATAGTAGCTTTAAGTTGGATTTTATTAACAGTTGCGATACCATTAGCTTCGGTCAGTTATTTTTCAATAAGTTTATTTTTAAAATTGGGTCTTATACAATTTGTGTATGTTTGGGTTGCCACATTACCTTTTGAAATTAGAGATATTACTAATGACAGCTCTCACCTAAAAACACTTCCTCAGCAGCTAGGTATTTATAAGACTAAAATCTTCGGCATTGTATTATTAGTAATGGGTGTCTTGTGTACACTATTATTTTTTGGTGCTAATAATGAATTGTTATTTTCAACCTTTATGATTTTTGTACTTCTAGGAATACTTTTATATTATTCAGATCCCTCAAATTCTTTTTATTATACTGCCTTTTGGGTTGAAGGAATTCCTGTAGTTTGGTTGGGTAGTTATTTTTTATTTCTTTATTTTTAATAAAAACATAAAATGAAAAATTTTCTTTTTCTCTTATTTATTGGATTTACCTCACAAACATCATCTGTTAGAGTACTAGAAAAAGAAAATTTTCAAGTCTTGATGAAGCAAGAATCTCAAGTCATAGATTTTAGAACACCAGAAGAATATGCATTGGGTTATATTGAAGGCGCAATTTTAATTGATTATAAGGCCTCAGATTTTCAAGCTAGTATTTCTGCATTAAATAGAAATGTTACTTATTTAATTTATTGCAGGTCAGGGAATCGGAGCGGGAAAGCATCTAAAATCATGGATTCCTTAGGTTTTAAAAAAATATATGATCTTAAAGGTGGCTTCATGAATTGGTAATTTAACTTTTTGTTGCCTTAAAAGTTTTCACTAGATTGTTTCAATTAATGTACTAAGCAAGTCCAGCTCTTCTTATCAAGGCTGCAGGGTCAGGTTTTTTTCCCCTAAAGCGTTTGTATAAAATCATAGGGTGTTCTGTACCTCCTTTTGATAAGATATTTTCTAAGAAAGATTTTGCTGTATTTTTATCAAAAATCCCTTTTTCAAGAAATAATTCAAAAGCATCAGCGTCTAAAACTTCGGCCCATTTATAACTGTAATAACCTGCGGCATATCCACCTTGAAAAATATGTGAAAAAGCAGTGCTCATACAGCTATCGGGTGGATCTTCTATGAATTTTAGGGATTCAATTTGTCTTTTTTCATGATTTTTTACAGCTTTAATTAAGTGTACATTTTTATCATGGAATGAAAGGTCTAAGTAGGCAAAACTAAGTTGTCTTAAGGTTTGAAGTCCTTGTTGAAAGTAAGCCGCTTTCTTAATTTTATCTATGAATTTTTTTGGAATTACTACATTAGTATCATAATGTTTTGCAAATAAGGCTAATGCCTCTGACTGGTAGCACCAATTTTCCATTATTTGACTCGGTAATTCAACAAAATCCCAATAAACACTTGTACCACTTAATGCACTATAAGCTGTATTGGCTAGTATACCATGTAGTGCGTGTCCAAATTCATGGAATAGAGTAGTTACTTCTTGAAAAGTCAGTAAGGAAGGTTTCTTTTTTGTAGGTATAGAGAAATTGCACACAATCGACACATGAGGTCTTTGTGAAATATTTTGGGATTTATAACTGGTCATCCAAGCACCATTTCTCTTTCCTTTACGAGGAAAAAAATCAGTATATAAGAGAGCATGAAATTTCCCTTCTTTTTGCACCTTATAAACCTTCACCTCATCATGATATGTGTCTATTTCTTTGGTTATTATAAAGCTTAAGCCGTATAATTTGTTAGCGATTGTAAATAATCCGTCTAAAACATTCTCTAAGGAGAAATATGATTTTAGTAGTTGTTCATCTAGGTCTAAGGTTTCTTTTTTTAATTTTTCAGAAACGTAAGCAGTATCCCATTTTTCTAGTGTTACTATACCAAGTCTTTTCTTTGCATAGTTGACCACAGTATTCCATTCATTTTTTGCAGCCGCTTGCGCTTTTTGATTTAAATTATCCAAAAAAGATTTAACATTTTCTTCAGATTGCGCCATACGCTCTTCAAGAACAAATGCAGCATGAGATTCATATCCAAGAAGTCTTGCTCGTGTTTGTCTTAGTTTTATGATTTGAAGAATTATAGTTGAATTATTATGTTTATTTTCTTGAAAGCCTATTTTTCCAAAAGCACTATTTAACTTTTTCCGCAATCTCCTGTTTTCTGCATAGGTCATAAAAGGAAGATAACTCGGATAATCTAGGGTAAAGAGCCAGCCTTTTTTGCCTTTCTCTTGTGCAATATTTTGAGCTGTTTCAATGACATTGTCAGGCAATCCTTTAAGATCTGATTCATTTTCAATATGTAAAGAATATGCTTGGGTATCTGCCAACACATTTTCTCCAAAACAAAGACCCAATTGGGCTAGTTCAGTATCTATAATCCGTAGCTTTTTTTTTGCATCATCACTTAAATGCGCACCATTTCGCACAAAAAGTTTATATTCTTTTTCAAGTAACATAAATTGTTCAGGAGTTAGAGAGTCCCTAGCTTCATTGTTATATACATAACTAATGCGTTTAAATAGGGTTTCATTTAATCGTATATCATTTTGAAAACGTGTTAATAGAGGTGCTGCATCCTGTGTAACTTTTTGAAGCTCTTTATTGGTTTCTGCACTATTGAGATTAAAAAGTAAATTACTATTTCGACTAACTAGTGTGCCAATTTTTTGTAAAGTTTCAAGAGTATTTTTAAAGGTGGGTGTTTCTATTTGTTGAGTAATCTCATCTATTTCTTCTAATGCTATTGAAATAGTTAATTCTAAAGCTGGAATAAAGTGATGAGCTTTAATTTGATGAAATGGTGCTGCTTCAAAAGGAGTTTTAAAGTTAGTTAATAGTGGATTATTCAAGGAATTATTTTTTTTAATTGTTCACTGTTTTTTATCACTTTATTCTTCAGATTTTCTTTATATAAAACTATTTTATTAAGCACTTTTTCATCACTACTTCCAATAATTTGAGCAGCTAATATTCCAGCATTTTTTGCTCCATTTAGCGCAACTGTTGCAACTGGAACACCTCCAGGCATTTGAAGAATTGAAAGAATACTATCCCATCCGTCAATCGAATTACTGGATTTTATGGGAACTCCAATAACTGGAAGAGGCGTAAGTGAGGCAATCATACCTGGAAGGTGTGCAGCACCTCCAGCCCCAGCAATTATGACCTTGAGCCCTCTTTTATGGGCTTGTGTTCCATAGGACATCATTTTTTCAGGTGTTCTGTGCGCAGATACTATGTCTACTTCAACTGTAATATTTAATTTTTTTAAGAAAGCAATAGCTTCTTCCATTACCGGAAGATCTGATTGGCTGCCCATTATTATCCCTACTTTTATCATATTATTTTGTAATTACTTCAATAGTTTCTTTTACATGTTCTGCAATTTCACGAGCAGTTTCAAGGCTTTTATTTACGATGGTTATATGACCCATTTTACGAAAGGGACGAGTTTCTTTCTTACCATAAATGTGAGGATTAACTCCTTCAATGGCTAAAATTTGATCTAAGTTTTTATAATGGACTGGGCCATTATGACCTTCTTTTCCTACAAGATTCACCATTACTCCAGCTACTTTGTTTTGAGTGTTACCTAGCGGAAGGTTAAGAATAGCTCTTATGTGTTGTTCAAATTGTGATGTGTATGAAGTTTCAATGCTGTAGTGACCACTATTGTGTGGTCTAGGCGCTACTTCATTCACTATTAATTCACCTTCTTTTGTTAAAAATAATTCTACAGCTAATAAGCCAACATGTTCAAATGCTTTAGAGACTTTTAGTGCTAATGCTTCTGCTTTTTCAGCCAAAGATTTAGAAATCCTTGCGGGGCTTAAAACATACTCTACTTGATTGGTACTGGTGTTAAATTCCATTTCTACGCAAGGGTAAGAGACAGATTCTCCTTTTGGACTTCTGCAAATAATAATTCCAAGCTCTTTGTCTATAGCGATTAAGTCTTCTGACATACACGGGCCATTACTAACGTCTTCTAGATCTTGGTTTGATCGTAAAATTTTAACTCCATATCCATCATAACCCATTGCTTCAGATTTCCAAACAAAAGGAAATGAGACTAGGCCTCGAACAATTGCATCTTTTAGTGAATTTTTACTATCAAATAATTGGAAGGGAGCTGTTGGGATCAGATGTGTTTTATAAAATTTTTTTTGCAGACATTTATTCTGTATAATCATTAAAACATTAGCTTGGGGATATACCTTAACGCCTTTTTTTTCTAAAGTTACTAGAGCATCTGCATTTATATTTTCAATTTCAATAGTTAAAACATCAAGATCTTCTCCAAAGGCAACCACACTGTTATAATCCATTAAATCACCAGTCACAAAAGTATTACAAGCAATTCTTGAAGGTGCGGCTGGATTTGGATCCATTACCTTAGTATTAAGATCCCACTGACGAGTTGTTGTTAGCAACATTTTACCAAGTTGCCCACCACCTAAGATTCCAATTATTTGTGTACCGGAAAAATATCCCATTCATTTGTTTTCTCAAAAATACGCATAAGTTTTTTGGAATTGAAAAAAGCCACATAAAATGGATATCTTTATCAAAAATTTTTCAATTCAATGATCAATCTAGTTTTATTTGGAAAGCCAGGTGCAGGGAAGGGTACTCAAGCGGCATTTTTAAAAGCCACCTTTAATTTAGTCCATATCTCTACAGGTGATTTATTTCGATATAATATTAAAAACAAAACCGTTTTAGGACAACAGGCTCAGTCTTTTATGGATAAGGGTGATTTAGTTCCTGACCGAGTGACAATTGAGATGTTAGAGGCTGAAGTTGATAGAAATCCAGAAGCAAAAGGTTTTATATTTGACGGCTTTCCGAGAACAAAGGCCCAAGCCCAAGCACTAGATGTTTTTATAGAAACTAAGAATATGAAGATTAACGCTACTATAGCTTTGGAGGCGAATGATGATATTTTAGTAAAAAGGTTATTAGAAAGAGGCGAAATGAGTGGACGTTCAGATGATCAAGATGAATCGAAAATTAGAAATCGTTTTGATGAATACAAACTAAAAACAGCACCCCTAAAAGATTATTATGAAGGGCAGCATAAATTCTATAGTGTCAATGGAATTGGTTCTATAAATGAGATAACAGAACGTTTAACAAACTTAATAGTTAGTTTAAAATAGTTTATGACTGAAGGAAATTTTGTTGACTATGTTAAATTATCTGTTAGTTCAGGAAAAGGAGGTAAGGGTTCTATTCACTTACACAGAGAAAAATTCATAACAAAAGGTGGACCCGACGGAGGAGATGGAGGCCGAGGAGGGCATGTTATCATTCGTGGAAATAGCCAACTATGGACCCTCTATACCTTTAAGTTTAAAAAATATTTTTCTGCTGGACATGGTGGCGATGGAAGTAAGAATAGAAGTAGCGGTGCTCAAGGCGAAGATATCTATATTGATGTTCCAACAGGAACAATTATTAGGGATAGTGATACTAATAAAATTTTATATGAAGTAACTGAAGATAAACAAGAGGTTATAGTTAGGAAAGGAGGTCTTGGAGGTCGAGGAAATTGGCACTTCAAATCATCTACACGACAAACTCCAAGATATGCTCAGCCTGGAATTGAAGGAGAAACTCTCCAGATTACATTAGAGTTAAAAGTACTAGCTGAT
>Ga0307986_10001981_pt1 | contig 14750 bp, 15 predicted proteins | sample EllFjometageno82_FD_203170 | JGI IMG/M metagenome (GOLD analysis project Ga0307986, IMG submission 203170) | Marine microbial communities from Ellis Fjord, Antarctic Ocean - #82 | ecosystem: Environmental > Aquatic > Marine > Unclassified | place: Southern Ocean | collected 2014-10-09
TGGTAAATTAACTGGTCCTGATGGGAATGAACAAGATACTGAAGAGTTCTTAGCTTCATTAACTATGACAACTAACCACGCTTGGCATTGTTGTGATAATACACCAGGTGCTTTATCTGCTGGTACATTAACATACGCAGCTGGTTACCCAATCCTTTTCCGTGTTGTAACACAGAAATATGGTGTAGGTATTGTAGATAGAACAGATGTTTGTGATTCAATGGGTAAAGTTTATGTTGAATTAGATACATCTTGCCCAACTTGTATTGGTTGTGATAATACTGACGGTACTAAATCTATAGATGGTTATGTAGGTTCAAGTGCTGATACATCAGACATCGTATTTACAGCAAATTGGAGACAATACGCTAGTTTAGAATTTGAAGATGAAATGGGTGAAGTTTCTTTCGACTTACAGGCTGTTACAGTTTCTGTTACTGAAAGAAAATTAAGAGCTTCTTGGTCACCAGAACTTGCACAAGACGTTTCTGCATTCCACAACATTGATGCTGAAGCTGAATTAACAGCTTTATTATCTGAAGAAGTTGCCGCTGAAATTGATAGAGAAATCTTGAGAGACCTTAGAAAAGGTGCAGCATGGGACTTACGATGGGATTATAATGGATGGAGAAGATTTAGTGCTGGTCAAGCACCGTACACTCAAAAAGATTGGAATCAAACTCTGATTACTGCTATTAACCAGTTATCAGCTCAGATTCACAAATCTACATTGAGAGGTGGGGCTAACTGGATTGTATGTTCTTCTGAAGTTTCTGCTATATTTGATGACTTGGAATACTTCCACGTTTCCAACGCAGCAGCTGAACAAGACCAATATAATATGGGTATTGAGAAAGTAGGTACTTTATCTGGTAGATTTACTGTATACAGAGACCCTTACTTCCCAGCTAACCAAATATTAATTGGACATAAAGGAACATCGTTATTGGATACTGGGTACGTTTACGCACCATATGTACCATTACAATTAACTCCTACAATGTATAACCCATTCAACTTTACACCAATCAAAGGTATCATGACTAGATACGCTAAGAAAATGGTGAACAATAGATTCTACGGAAGAATCACTGTTGACGGAGTTAGAACGTTTGATGTTAGAGAATTAAAAAGAGTAACACCTTAATTATAACTAATTAACTTATATTTTAAAAAAAGCCCTCCTTACGAGGGCTTTTTTTTATGCTTTACCAAGTATTTATATTATATGAAAAAGAATATACTATCTGAAATTAACCGACTTAAAGAAATAATGGGTCTAGAAATCATTAACGAACAAATCGATGTTGAGGATGAGGTTATCGATGAACCAACCCAAGAATTTCCGTACGTAAAATGGAATAGTAAGGGACTTACAGTTTATACAGAAAAAGAATTTGAAAATAAAAACATAGGTGGTCCGGTAGCCGGTATCCGGTATATAGGCCCATTTGGTAATCAGGGATATACAACACTACAACCCAAAGGAGTTGTTAAGTTTGATGGTGAGAGAATAAGACTATACGAACCTGGTGGTATGTTGGTTGGTGGTAATATGGATATACCTTTTCTAGAAATAGATAATATAAAATCCGACACTACAGGACAAAACTCGTATTATGACTTAGGTGAAGGTTCTAGATTTGTCGGAAACCAAGCAGAGTCGTGGAAGTACCAACGTAGTGAACTGTACGATAACATAGGTGAGGATTTAGGAACCTATGGAATCCAACAAACCAAAGGACAGTTTAGAATGTTAGTTTACGGTAACAAAACAAAACAAAAACTAGCTATAGGGGTGGTATCAATACAATTGAAAAAAATAGACGAATTAAAAGCTATGGGTAAAGCTGAAGGTGAAACATCTAAGAAGAAAGGTTATCTTAGTATGAACAACTATGTAAAGAAACCCAGAACAAGCTATGCATGGCACTTAAGTGGGGACCTTAGACTACTACCTACAGCTGGTATAGAAGAGTGGACACCTAAACCACCACCTGATACCATAACTCAAGACTTTACCTTTAATGTCGAAGACCCGTTTGAATTTGACAAACCTGACATAACCCCAGAGGCTAAAAAGGCTATAAAAAGAGAATTAAGTAGGTTATATGATTTGAATGATGAGGGACTTCTGGACCAATACATTAAGTACAAAATTAACGGTAAACAAATTGTGGTAAACGCTTATTCTTCTATAGACGCAAAATCTGACGAACTAGGTGGTGGTGGTGTGAAGGAATGTAACCCAGGTAAGGTTACTAGAGCAAAATATAATTTATGTCTAAGTCAAAAAAGAGCTGAGACTATAGTTAACCATTTGAATACAGACTACTCTGACATTTTTGGGGAGGCTAATCTGATAGCGAAAGGTATGGGTGAATTAGAATCTCCTAATAGTGTTAATGAACCATATCATCTCAAAGCAACTGCAGAACATATAAAGAAATATCCCGAGTTAAAACTTATACTTGGACAATCGTTTAGAAATCCACCACAATTGAAACACAGTAACGAGAATAGAGTTACAACAGCAGCAGACCGTAAGTTTGTGGTTAATTTACCAGGAGCAAAGTTTAAAGATGGTAAAATACAATAACTAATCTAAATAATTTACACTGATTTGAAAAGACGCGTAGATGCCAACGTACGTTCTACCTTTCCAATCATAATCCCCAATCTGTACCGAACCAGAAGATATACCAATTACACCTTCACCTGTACGTCCCCATCTTTTTATTATTAAATTGTGGCCAGTAGAACTTTTCCATAAACCAACCAAGTACTTAGCTAATTCTTGGTATGTGGTAAATTCTTCAGGTTTTTTGCTGGTTTTTAGACTTACCTCAGCGTATCTATCTACATTGTCGTATAATACCTTATCGGTAAATTTATCTTGTATTTCCATAGAAACTTCACCACTAACTTTATTTAAAGCCTCTTGACCGTCAGGGTGTCCAGCACTTTGTTGTTTAACTAACACACCAGTGATATACTTAGAAAGACCATCATGTAACTTCTCAGAATATACTAATTCAGGACTACCACTTTCTACACGATAAGAGTTTATCTCAACAAACACTAAACTATCTATTAAGTGATTATTAAAAGAGTTATAGTCGATAACTTGTGAGTAAGTTAGTGAAGAGATTAGTAGAAGTAAGAGTGTGATTATATTTTTCATATTATTTTATTTTACAAGGTTAAGGTTCTTGTATTAATGTATACGTAATATTTATCTTTGTTGTTACAAATGTTAGATATTGTTTGCAAAGTAGGTGATAATTATTATTTCTCTACTACAAAGATAATAAATCTAATTTAGAATACCAAGATATTTATAATAAAAACTATTATGAACTTTTTTAAAAACATGTTAAGTAGTGGGAGTAAAATTTCTAGTAAAAGGACTGTAACGTTTATCTGTCTTTTATTTATGTTGATTGGGTATACAGCAAACCTATTTTGGGACTTTACGGTTGATACTAAGTTATTCGAATCACTACAGTGGATTGTAATGGCTGGTCTTGGTTTTACAGCTGCAGAGAATTTTTCACCTAAGGTTAATGAGGGCGTGTCTGTTGAGGAGGAACCTAACCCATCACATACAACAGTAACTCACGAATATGATTATGAAAATGATTATGAAGATGAAAGTGATGACGATATTTAAAAACAAAAAAACCACTTATTAGGTGGTTTTTTTATATCTATATGTTTTATTTAATTAATCGTTAGAGTGAAAAGCATCCAACTGTTCTTGACAATCTTTCCTACTTGTACATTTTCTCCACACACCACCTTTTTTATTATTTAAAATAACCCACCCATTTCCTTGTTTTTTAATACACCCAGAACCACCTTCTGATTCCGAACAACCTTTACCGTCTGATTCGTGTAACTTTCTAGTTAACCTCTTAATTAATTTAGATTCTGTAATACTTTCCATCCACTCATCTTCATTATCCGAACCTGGTTGTTTTGTGACATTCACATCTAATGTTTCTTCTTCATCATTATCTTCACTAACTTCTTTCTCACCTTCTACATCCTCTGTCTCTAAAAGGTCTTTATATTTGTCGGTTGGGGTTCCCACCATACCAAAACCAAACCCAGTACCATTACTTAGGTTTTCTTTAACTAGTTTTTCTATTAGGTCCACTAATTCATTTTCTTTCATTCTTATTTTTTTCATAATTGATTTATTATTTGGAATTTTATTTGTTTTCTATAAATATCTACTTGTTGGTTAGAAGTGGCCTTTATATCTATATGATATTCGTTAGGTATCATCCATCCGGTGTCTAATAGGAAATAGTTGTGTGTGAATGACCTATTAACCGCTGTCCAAGGGATTACCTCCACTTGTGTGGTACCTTGTGTCACATAAATCCTATATTGCAAATTATCCACCAATACTTGATGGTCTACTGTGTAAGGAACCCTAGTGGATATGAATATTTTTCTAGTTTCTTCGTTAGTTAATTTTTCGTCTTCTTTGATACCTGATACTGAATAACCATAAACTTTTGGTTCACCAACGGTAGACCCAATACTATAGGCATTATCATAAATTATAAATTCATTCGTTACACTAGGTTGTGGTATCCCACCAACAACAAGATTAGACCATGTATCGGTATAATATACAGGGGGGGTCTGAGATAACGAGGATATAAACAAGGTTATATAATATACACCACAGCTTAAATGAGTGGGAAGATAAGTACTAACTACATTATCGTTACAATCTCTAACTGTAACAGTGACTGGAGAACCTATTGAATTATCAAAACATATAGGGTTACCGTTATGGTCATAGGCATATAAAAATAAGTGGTTAGGAACACCAAGATTAAAATTACTCCTATCATCATCAATAGTGTCGTTATAGGTAGTTTCTAAGAAAGGTTCAAAAAAAGTTTGTGTATATCTAGTGAAAAATCCTACGGAATAAGCTTCGGTTATGTCTGATAAATTCTCAAACTGAGGTATGAACGCAATACCATATGTGTTAGCAGAAATACTAGTGTTGGATGCTGTTAAAAGGTTATTAATTTCAGTATTTAAAAGAGGACTATTAAATGAAATATTTTCATTTCCATTATCAAATACCTGAGTATCTAAAACAGTATAAGTAGTGTTATTAGTGTTGTCGTATATCCCTGGGAAAGGCCACGTTGTTAGTGTGGTGGAAGAGAACCAATCACTAGGTCTTTGTGAATGGGTTATGTCAAACTCAGGACCTAATACCGTAGGTGAAACCATATAGTCGTAACCTACACCCTCAGACCAAGAATTCCCACTAACAGCTTTAAATAACATTAGTGTGAAAGAAGTTGCACGTCTAGTCCCATCCACCAATATACTATCATTCATTAAAGAATCGTCAAAATTAGATGTGTTGGTCATTCTTAAGGTATGATTTAAATCAGTAACAGAAGGGATACAACAACTAGTGACCTTATCTTTTAAGTCAACCAAGTCCAAATCAAAAATAAACCTACTAAAACCTATATCTGGGTTTTTTGTGAACCCAGTAGAACCATTACACGTATGTGCGGAGTACCCTGTAAATTTACATGTTTTATTAACACGTTTCCCGTAGAATAGTTGTGTTACTGGGTTTTTAGCCGTGTTAACTTCACTATTAGCGAGAATGGTATTGTTTTTACTGAAATATGACCTATGTATCATTATTTTACGTTTACTATAAATATCTAGTTAATCCTTATATTTTTGTTAAGTATAGTTTCACCAGCTTCTTTAATTAATTTGTCTATGTCTGATGTTGTTGTGCCATCGTGTGCTGTTGGACAAGATGCGACCCCAGGACATGAATGTGTGTGGTTTGCTTGAAAAGATGCCATCTTAATTAATAACTCTATAAGTTTTTCTCCACGTACAAGTGAGTTTGTTTTTCCTTCTATGTCGTCTATAAATTTTGCTTGTGGGATACCATAATTACCATTTAAAGTTATTGGCCCATTTAAATCTGTTGTGTTATAGGAAAGTAAATATATTTTTTCAGCACCAGCGGTTATAATACCCTGTTGTTCGTTTTTAGGTGTCCCAGGTTTCATCTCCTTAACCTTCTTAGTTTGTTTTTTAACTTCTCTACTCCCATCAGGACCCTCAAAAGCCAAACCACTACCCTTAGTGTTTACACCATCTAAACTAATATTATCACGTAAAATAATAACTTGTGATTTCACACTATCGAAAGTTCCAGGTCCAGGCCACATAGATGGTGCCCCCTCGTCCATAGTTTCTAAAAGTGTAGAGTTAGGTCTTATATATAACGGGTGAGTGTTACCTAAAAAAGCACCTAAGTTATTTTGGTTATTTAAGTCGACCGAATTACTAAATGTCTTAACAGCCCAACTAACTGAAGGTTGTTTTAATACTTTACTCCATTCTTCCCTATCTATGTTACTAATTAATGAGTTTATCTGTCTTGCGATATCCTCTATAGATGGGGCACTAGTAAATGTCATGGTCATCCCCAACTGTTTATCTAAAGGTCCGGAAGTAACCCCACCAACATTGGTTGAATTACCAAATGCAGCACACATAGGAGCTTGCCCATTATTATCTGTAGGTGGCATCTTATATATTTTTATGGAACCGGTAAAATTCATCGGTAGGGCACATAGTAAACCCCTATCCATTTCATACTCTATAAGTACATTTAAGGGAATATCCTCAGAAGTAGTTACATCAACCTCAACCTCTACCCTAGTAAGGGTTTGTGGGAAGGTATTAAGTTGTATAAATGTTAATTTGTTATTTGCTGTAGGTCTAGAACTTACTTTATTATTTTTGATTAGTTTACCTGACCGTATAAGGATTTGTGGGTAAGTTTCTTCAGTATCGTCAGGGGTCTCATCTTCAGATATAGTGTTTTCGGACATACCTAAAATGATATCAGTATTATACCTACCATACACCCCAACATCATCAGGGTTAATAAAACTACCCTTACCCGCAGCTAATGGTGTGCTTTTTGGGTTTATTTGTGGGTTTCCCACAGGTACAGCATAAGGCATAGTAGGCTTATTCCCAACTCCAGCAGCAGTATTAGCTTTACCACTATGGTAACCATCTAACTCTATAGCCCCAGGTTGCGAGACTAAGGGACCAATATATTCCTGATTAAGATTTTTCTCAGACTCCCAAGAGACCAATTTAACACCCTCACCAACTTTTGGTAAAACATGTAGTGATAAAGGTAGAAATGGAGCAAAGAGATAAGGGTCACCAACATCCCAAGGTTTATATGTGCCATTTTTAGCTGCTAACTCGTCATATGTCTTTATACAAGTAATTGGGTCGTCACATTTTGTTTTAGTTAAATTTTCACCTTCAGGTGCGATTGCACGTATTCTACCAGCTCTTTTAGGGTCAGAATTATTAACACAAGTACCATACGTTATAAATTTATGACGAACAATGTCAGACCCAGCATTTTTTTTATTTTCAAAACCAGTACCCATTTTTTAACCTTTTCTTTTTTTTACCTCATCATTTAGGATGTTAAATTTACGTTCTATATCGGTTATGTGGTAAGTTAATTCCACCATAACAGATTTAGCCCTATCAAACTCGTCCTTCAGAGTTTTCATAACATCTAAAATCTCATCATTAGATTTTTCTTTATATTCTTTAAAAAATTCAGCCATAATTATTTTAATATACTATCTGTCCTAGTAAATGGTTTAATTAGCCCACCACCCGTAGCGTTTATTACCTGACCAAACATTATTACTCCTTGAGCCGAACCATTATCTGTTTTTTCTTCATCAATCGACTGTATCATAGCAAACTGAGACAACATATAAAGATTAGGGGACCCATCAGGCATATCACCAATCGGAACTCCCTGTTCTTGTAACTTACCTATAAGTTTTTCAAATGTCCCTAATGCACTAGTACCTGGTCTCAGTTTGGCCGCGGAAACTAAGAATGGAGGAACCCCGAAAGGAATGTCCGGCATGTTAGCAGCCAACGCTGCCAATAATATATTGTATATTTCTTTACAGGTTTTTGCTTCTTGTAAAGCTAGTATTAATGGTAGTAGTATATCTAATAATTTTTTAATCATACGAATTTTCTTTTTATTCATTTCTGATAATTTTCGTTTAATTAAATCTCTTATATATCTTAATAGTATTTCCTTTACTAAACCCAAAAGTCTCCTAGCTACTTCAGCTAAGAAAGCTTTCACAACCCGAATTATAACACGTTTAAATATTTTACCAAATAAATCAATACCCGATGGTACGGCTCCATTTTGGTTTAACAATTTTGAAGTTAGTACTATTGGGAGTACCGCTTTTGGGTTTAAGACACAATATGTTAAAATTTGTGGTAACTTCTTAATAAGATTCTCTTTAAAGTCTATTTCTGCTGGTAAGGATATAGACCCCAAATCTATCTCGAAACCATATTTTTTAGCGGAAGAACTAGCAAATTGTTGCAAGACCAAATCAAATTGTTTTATTTGTTCATCCTTATTAAATGAAGCTAGAATAGAGTCCACACCCTTATCCAGTAATTCATTATCCACAGGTATGTCAACAATACCACAACTAAGTAAACTTATAACGTTTTTTGATTTCCTCTTCACCTCAACCTCGATATTTCTAGTCTCCTCAGTGTTAAAGTCAAAGAAACTATCATCATCATGAAGTTCAGATAATTTATTTACCGCGTCAGTGGATGTGTGCATGTCCATACCGTCGCAAGACTCTAACATTTTATTTATTGACGCCATTAATTTTTGTAACCCTAACATATCTTCTATACTAAAGTTTTTATTTCTTACACTCATGAACCCACTAAGAATTTCCATTAAAGCACCTAAGAAATTTTGTATTTCTATAAGACGAACATTACCGAAGTAATCCTTTAAAAATTCTACAAAAGTAAATTTTTGTGCACCACTAGGGATAGCACCACCATTAGGAGCGGACCCTGGTGTCTGTGGGTTAGCAGCATCAATTTTGTAGTATGGCCATATAGTAAACTGGTTATTCGCAGCTTGAATGTCAAATAACGCTCTACCACTTCTACCATATATTGTTTGTTTATTTGATGGGGCTCCAGGATTGACAAGTGCACCATTATTAAAGGTGATATCCCTTAAAAATCTATTAACTGGGTATGAGGTAGGTCCAGGAGGGTAAACACTACCCTGTAACCCAAACTGTTCATACATGAATTTACCAACATCACTACCAGGGTCGTTAAATAGTTGTTTAAGTTGGTCTACAGCGGAAATGTTAATGACTATTGGGCCATTTAAACCATCACCATCTACAGGAACCATCATGGATAAGTCACAGTTAAAAGCCGCTAGAATTTCCTCAAATAGGATATCATCAACCTTCGGTATGGTAGCGATAATCGACTCCCTAATTATTTTATTTAAAACCCTTAACCAAGAATCACCAGAGACATCTAAATGAAATTTTTCAGCAAATGATTTTTTAGTTTCTTTAAATTTCCCATCCTCAGTTTTATTTTTTTGTCCTCTTTTCTTTTTACGTTTGGCCGCACGCATTTTTTTTGCTTTAGACCCATCCTTATTGTTAGCTTTTTTTTGTTTTAGTGTTTTTAGTAGTTCTAATAAAAAAGGTAGTGGATTACTGGTAATATCTCTCAGAGACTCCAGAGTATTTTTCCAAGCTTCTAAATTCTCCCTATTCTTTTTTTCGTCCGTAGTATCTAAAAAAGCTAGAAGGCCCTGTATCTTACCGAATATGTCCTTTTGAGTGTCTATAGAGTCGGACATTACATTTTATAGTTTATAGTGGTATCGTTACCTGAACCTTCACCAGATTGGGTCAGTAGTTGATTTATAGACTCTTTAATATCCTCGCCTAGAGAGAGTGACCCTTGTACCCCTTCCATATTTTTAGATACTATTGTTAATAAAAGTTTAGATAGTTGTAATTTTTTATCTATAGATAAATCTATAATTTTTTGTTGTTCTTTAAGTACCGGACCTATTAATGCCATGTCAGCAGCTTCTTTCATAAAACCAATCATTTTATTTTGGATTCTGATTGCCGTGGTTCTTTGTTCTACCGATTCATTATAAATCTCCTGCATTAATGAGACAGCACTTTCATTCGTTAGTTTTATTTCTTTTCTTTTAGGTCTAGGCATATCTATAAATATCTAATTACTAATTTACTTTTATACGAATTTATCAGTCCGTTAATGAAGTTAGGATATCTTTGTAAATGTTTTTGTACGGTTTAAGAGCGGACCTAATTTCTTTTGTGGTTAGACCACTCATTTCACGTAACTGGTACAGTATTATATTTTTATTAAATTTATTACCTTTACCAGCTATAAAAATAGTTTTGTAATTTATAAAGACATCCATTAAACAATACCCTATCTTTTCTTCATTAATGTTAATCCTACTATTATCAATGAAATCCTTTATTTGAGCTATTAGGGTTTTTATTACCCTTTCTAACGGTAATGAGTCATCGTTAAATATTTCATACGAATATTTTTCATCTTGTTCTATACTAAAAGATATGTCCTCATAAGAAATTTGTCGATTTCTATCCCGATTATCTTTCATTATCTGACCCATTAGATAATTTTTACAAATGGTACCAAAGTAAGAATAAGCTTTCTTACCCTTAGCGGGCTTAAATTTATCCATTTTAGTAACTAGGAAAGAAAGTGTATCCCCATGGATATCATCATACTCCATATTAGGTCTATATAACCTATAACGTCTTATGATACTATCAATCATTTTAGTTAGAGGGTCACGTAAAAAGGTATTGTATACCACATTTTTCTCATCCCATGTGGTTGCGGTTAAAAAAACTCTAACAGCTTCTTCTTGTTCGGGACCAAAATACTGTTTAGTTAGAGGTTTACGACCCATTATAAACTATATTCTACCTGTCTATCTTTAGTGAAAAAATATTCCTTCTTAGCCAAATCAATCCAAAACTTAGCTTCATCAGGACTTAACTTGCCACTCTCATTAAATTTATAATCCCAGAATAAGGAGTCGACTCTTTGATTTGTGTGTTTGTACCCAACTTTAGGTATTGTCATAATGGTACAGTCGTTATATGTAGCCCTTAATAGAAATTCATAATTAAATGTTAACTTAATAGATGGTTTTAACCCACCAACCTCTTCATACTTACTTTTTCTCATTATCATACCACTTATCTGGAAATTTTGGTATTTTAATAGTGTGTTATTATCTAAAAACCCTAAATCTTCTGAGAACCCCATAGCCCACAAAGCCTCATTGGTGAACCCGATAAATTGACCATTTTCGTCAGTATCGACAACCAAAGGTAGGAATAAATCAACCTCGTCATAATATTCCACATATTCATTAAACTGTTTGAACCAGATATTAGAATACTCATCATCATATTCTAATATAGAGAAAAATTCAGTATCACAAGTGGTAACACCAAAATTAATCTGACTACAGTAATCTGTCTCACCACCATTATACACAATTGACGTGTTTGTATGTTCTGGTGATTCCCATGAATCCATGAAAGTCCTAACCTCTTTATTGTCAGCACAAACCACCAACAGTTTTCCTGGTCGTTCCTGTGATAATTCTAAACTCTTTATGGCTTTAGAAAACCATTCTTCAAATTTACCAGATACGTTGTGTATTGGTAATATAACTGTAATGTCTGTATTATTCATATTTTTAAGCGTTTACACCAACAGGTGATAATTTATTTATAGAATTTTTAAATTCTGTTATTTTTTCGTTAAACATAGTTTCAAAATAGGAAACTACAGTATCACGTTCCTTCTCCTCTGAAAACACACCAACGGTTTTCTCCATCTCCTCATGTAATTTATCCGGAATGTTACCCTCCAACCAATTTTTAATATAATTACCCAACACCTCTACAATTTTAGATTCGTCAAAAACCCATAGCCCATTTTCTTGTGTAAGCCAATCAGATTTAAGTATTGGTAATGAACCAATTACTGGTGAATTACATAACATAGATTCTATAGGGAAAGTACCAAAACCACTAATACGGTCCACCCAAACTGAAACACAAGACTCACTTAAAACATTAGCGAATTCCTCTCTACCCATATTTCTCATATCTCTAAATGTAACCCATTTAAATTGTGGATTCTTAAGGTAAAATTCTTTAATTATTTTTGTTGTGTCTCTATGGTCTCTAGTATGCACAGCAACCATAGGTGATTTTGGTTTCTTACTTGGTTTGAAGTAGTCTGGGAAAGAAGGTTGTATCACAGTACACTCCACATTTGGGAATATAGAAGATATACGTTCTTTTTGGGCTTCGGTAGTTGTTATACACTTAGTCACACCATAATTAACCCAACTAAACCCAGGTTGTAGTGTTTCTAATATATAATCGTAAGCTTGACAAAAAATCATTTTAGTACAAGGCATATCCTTTATTTGTTCTAAAATATGACCATATATTTCAGGTACGATTACATAATCCTGAGGGCCCACCTTTAAATCACCACTTTCTATATTTACATGTGGTAATTCGGAATACTCCTTAGGTAACCAATCACCAACACCCTTATATTCTTTTTTCTCATAAAGAATGTAAGCGTTATAACCAGACTCATTAAGGTATTTCACATACTGATAGTTTAAGTTCACCGAAGCAAGTGCTCTACCTTCAGTGTCTTGGGTTAAAAAATAAATTTTAGCCTCTTTGTTTTCCATTTTTGTTAGTCCAGATTGTAACTGGGATAGTTGTTTTTCCATTTAATTATAGTTTTTTTATTATATTATATTTTATTAATGTGTTTAAAGCCAATTTATACGGCAAAGACAATTTATTCATAGAGATAGCACCCAAGTTCTCATCAACCTCCTCCACTATTCCACAAGTAGTATCCAGCATAATTTTAAAAAACTCGAATTTAGGTAAGTTTATTTCTATGGTTTCTTTGTCGTCAGACGGAGTTTCCACATTCTTCATAAATTCATCGACATCAAAATATAAATGCTCAGAACCTACTTTTAGTTTTAGATTACTAGACGGTAATAATTTCTTCACAGACATCTTTAAATGATTTTATTTCTTTTATGCTTTTTATTCTTAAATCACTAATCGTATTTTTATTGTAACACTTATCTACGACCACTAATTTTTTATCTTTTGGTTTGGACTCTATAATATCGTTATCAGATGTTATAAAGATGTCGGTGTTTCCCCACACACTATCTACAGTGTTTGTTGTGTAGAAGATAATTTCATCACAAACTAAACCATATTTCGCTAAAAACCATAGTGTGGCTGGTTTCGCTCGACCAAAATCATCACTAACCACCCTTAATACATAGTCATTAGGCATTCCTTTGTAAAGTTCCCCTAAGTGAGAAATTATGTTATTTTCTATTTCTTTAGCTTGTCCAAATATTTCCATAGGTGCCTCATCATATAAAAACTCTAATAACTCAGTATCGTCTTTAAACTCTACGTATTCCATTAAATTAGGGGTTATAACCTGGGAAAGAACCTCCTTATCTTGGTATTTTTCATACACCTGCTCAAACTTGGATAATATATCCCGTATCACACCATTTATACTTATACTAATTATCATACTCAAAGTTTAATTAATTAATGTCTTTTTGTAAAGATTCAAAGACTCTTTCTATTTTAGCTATTAACGGGTTTCTAACCACGTCCGATTTGTTGAATTGGATACACCCAATCTCCTCTATATCAGTAAAGTGTTCCATTAAAAAGGTTAACCCGTTCCCACCCTTAGAATCTTGTTGTCTTTCATCCCCTAAAAATATCATTTTAGAATCCTTACCTAACCTAGTTAGTATTGTCCTCATATTTTCTTGAGATATGTTTTGAGCCTCGTCTATGATTATGATTGACCTATCTAAATTAATCCCTCTCATATACGCAATAGGCATTTCTTCTATAGTTTTTAATTCCCTAAGTTTTGATGTTATGGCTTGTCCCACAATCTTCTCAAAGTTATGGACAAAAGAAAACATAAACGGTTCCATTTTTTCCCTTAAATTACCCTTTAAAAAACCAATTTCTTCATTCTTTAAGGTGGTGACTGATTTAACTATGACAATTTTTTTATATTTTGCGTATCGTTTAATTAATCTTAAAGCTTCAGCACACGCAAGAAATGTCTTACCTGTCCCAGCTGGACCAGAACATACTGTCACTTCTTTTTCTTTTATTGAATTTACTAAGGCTTTTTGGTTTTCCGTTTTACACTTAACATTTATGGTCATAGTGTCGGTCATTTTAACCTCCTCAGTGTTATTTTGGTAAATCCAAGCCTCTACTTCCTGTTGTTCATCACTACTCAACCTCTTACTTTTTCTTGTCATATTCTAATTTATTAATTTATTAATTTAAGATAACGATTTTACATACCCCCTCAATCTATCTACGGGGGACCAACTCAATGACACCATCGCGTCATTATTCTCTCTTATGGTTTCCCGATAATTACCGGGTTGATTTGGTAAATAAGTACAGTCAACATTAAAAGTATCCTTAAATAAATCAAATACCTCATTAAGTGAGTAATTGGTGCCAGTCCCCAATTCCCAAGCGTCTATGTGGTTACCATCATGTTCAGCAATTTTTATTAGACCGTTTACAATATCGGTAACGTGAGTAAAATCCCTCCTTTGTTCACCATCACCAACGATTGTGATGTTCTCACCATCTCTTATCTGTCTTCTCCAG
>Ga0307986_10001982_pt1 | contig 14749 bp, 13 predicted proteins | sample EllFjometageno82_FD_203170 | JGI IMG/M metagenome (GOLD analysis project Ga0307986, IMG submission 203170) | Marine microbial communities from Ellis Fjord, Antarctic Ocean - #82 | ecosystem: Environmental > Aquatic > Marine > Unclassified | place: Southern Ocean | collected 2014-10-09
TTTGAATTTTCCAACAGGATTAAATACAGCCTTAAACTTTTCAGAAAAAAATAATCCTAAATTACTTCTTGCTAAGATAGACAATGAAATATCAGAAAAAAATATAAATATTGAAAAATCTAAATTTTCTCCATCTGCTTCAGTCAATTACACTCAATCTCAAAGTAAAGATTTTAGTTCTTCTGTTGATGAAACAGATCAAGAGACTCTTAAAGCAACAGTAACTATTCCAATTTTTAAAGGTGGTAAAAATTATTCCTCACTTAAAAAATCGCGATTTAAAAAAAAACAAAGTAATTTGATTTTACAAGATACAATTAATGAAGTAAAAACAGACACAGTAAATGCATGGTCTGCCTATCAATCTTCAGAAAGTGTTTTAAAAGCTACTCAAGCTCAAGTTAAAGCAGCAGAAATTGCAAATGAAGGAATTACTTTAGAATATGATTCTGGAAATACGCGAACAACTCTTGAGGTGATTCAGTCTAGAACCCTACTTTTGGACGCAAGAATAAGTAATGCAATAGCAGAAAGAAATTTAGCTATATCTAAGTTCGAGCTTTTAGCTGTGATTGGCCAGCTAACACTAGTAAATTTAAAAAAATCCTAAAAATTATAAACTTTATGTGCTTAATTATTAACTCTTGTAAAAAAAGAACAAAGTGTGTACATTAAATACATCGATTCGATCAAATAAAAGGATAAAAAATGATAAAAAATAACTTAAAAGTAGTAAAATCAGACAGTAAAAAAGAGCAAGAATTAAAAGAAAAAAATAAAGCTTTAGAAGCCGCTATTAGCCAAATAGATCAAAATTTTGGCAAAGGTTCAGTAATGAAACTTGGTCAACAACAAGCATTAGATATTGAGTCGGTATCAACTGGCTCTCTGAGCTTAGATTTAGCACTCGGGATTGGTGGTCTTCCAAAAGGTAGAATTATAGAAGTTTACGGACCAGAATCATCAGGGAAAACAACTTTAGCACTTCAAGTTTTAGCTGAAGCACAAAAAAAAGGAGGAATATGTGCTTTTGTTGATGCTGAACATGCACTAGACCCAATTTATGCAAAAAAATTAGGAGTTAAAACTGCAGAATTGTTAATTTCTCAGCCAGATACAGGTGAACAAGCATTAGAAATAGCAGATACATTAATTAAATCGGGTTCAATATCAGTAATTGTTATTGATTCTGTTGCCGCTCTTACACCAAAAGCAGAATTAGAAGGTGAAATGGGCGATCATCACGTTGGTCTTCAATCGAGATTAATGAGTCAGGCCTTGAGAAAAATAACTGGCTCTGTTTCTAAATCTAATACAATGGTTATTTTTATAAATCAAATAAGAATGAAAATTGGTGTTATGTTTGGAAATCCTGAAACAACGTCAGGCGGTAATGCTTTAAAATTTTATTCATCTGTAAGAATGGATATTAGAAGAATAGGTGCAATAAAAGACAAAGATGAAATTATTGGAAACTCAACTAGAGTTAAAATAGTTAAAAATAAAGTAGCACCACCATTTAAAGTTGTTGAATTCGACTTAATGTACGGAAAAGGAATTAGTAAAACAGGTGAACTTGTAGATCTTGGGGTTAAAGCTGGTATCGTAGAAAAAGCAGGTGCTTGGTACGCTTACAAGGGCGAGAAAATAGGTCAAGGTAGAGAAAATGCTAAAATTTTCTTAGAACAAAACCCTAAAGCAGCTGAGGAAATTGAAAAAACAATCAGAGACCAAGCTTCCGCAGTACGTGAAGCTCTCGATGGAAATCCTGTTGCTAAAGAAAAAGACTCTGAAAATAAATCGGTAGATAAAAAAGAACTTACAGAAGATAAAAAAGAAACTACTGACAGTAAAAAAGATTTAGCTGATACAGATAAGAAATAAAAATTATTACAGTCGTTATCTCAGCGGAAGGCCTTAACAGGTCTTTCGCGACCCTTTTCTTAAATTCCTTAAAAATTTAAAGTACAACCTGAAATTACATGCAGGAAATATTTGCCGTATAATATAAATATTGTTTGTAGTTAAATTTATGAAACAAACAAAAGGAGGAACAATGAGTGCACAAGAAAAAAGCTCGAAAATGTCATCTTCCATAGATACATCACATTTAAAAGTAAAGTTTCCATTTAAATCTAAATATGGAAATTTTATTGGTGGAAAATTTGTAGAACCAAAATCTGGAAAATATTTTGACAATACAACGCCAATTACAAATGAAGTTATCTGTCAGGTGCCAAGATCAAATGAAAAAGATGTTGAGTTCGCATTAGATGCAGCTCATGCAGCTTTTCCTACATGGGGTAAGACTTCTATTGGCGAAAGATCTAATATTCTCTTAAAGATAGCAGATGTAATTGAAAAAAATCTAAATTTATTAGCAACAGCTGAATGTCTTGATAACGGTAAGCCTATTAGAGAGTGTATGGCTGCAGATTTACCATTAGTTGTCGACCATTGGAGATATTTTGCAGGAGTAATTAGAGCGGAAGAGGGCTCTATAGGAGAGATAAGTAATGACGAATATTCTTATCATGTTCCTGAACCACTTGGCGTAGTTGCACAAATTATACCTTGGAACTTTCCACTTTTAATGGCTACCTGGAAACTTGCTCCAGCTTTGGCTGCAGGGAACTGCGTTGTGTTAAAACCAGCCGAGCAAACCCCAGCATCAATCTTACTTTTAATGGAACTAATTGGAGATTTATTGCCACCAGGAGTTTTAAACATTGTTAGTGGCTATGGTTTAGAAGCAGGCAAACCTTTAGCTTCTTCTAAAAGAATTAGAAAGATTGCCTTTACAGGTGAGACAACAACTGGACGTTTAATAATGCAATATGCTGCGCAAAACATAATTCCAATAACATTAGAACTAGGAGGTAAATCTCCAAATGTATTCTTTGAAGATGTTATGGATAAAGACGACGCCTTCTTTGATAAATGTTTAGAGGGTTTCACTATGTTTGCACTTAACAACGGAGAAGTTTGTACTTGTCCTAGTAGAGCTTTAGTTCAAGAGTCTATTTATGATAAATTCATGAAGAGAGCCTTAGAAAGAGTGAAAGCAGTTAAACAAGGTAATCCTTTACAAATGGATACTATGTTAGGAGCACAAGCTTCTCTAGAACAAATGGAAAAAATAAAATCTTACTTAGATTTAGGTAAGAAAGAAGGTGCCAAAGTTCTTGCTGGAGGAAATGTTGCTAAACTGAATAGTGGTTTAGAAAAAGGAAACTATATTGAAGCAACTGTTTTTGAAGGAAAAAATGATATGCGTATATTCCAAGAGGAAATCTTTGGACCGGTAGTATCAGTTACTACATTTAAAGATGAAGCAGATGCACTTAAAATTGCAAATGATACTCTCTATGGTTTAGGAGCAGGTGTATGGACTAGGAACGGAAATATTGCATACAGAATGGGAAGAGGAATACAAGCAGGTAGAGTTTGGACAAATTGTTACCATGCTTATCCAGCCCACGCTGCATTTGGAGGATATAAACAATCTGGTATCGGTAGAGAAACCCATAAAATGATGTTGAATCATTATAGACAAGTGAAAAATTTACACGTGTCCTATAGTGAAAGTAAACTAGGCTTCTTTTAAAAAATATATTATAATGGCTCGTACTCTTTACGGGCCATATAAATATGAAAGTTACAGCAACCTTATCTGCAAAAAAATTACTCAATGACTTAAAAAAAGTTCATGGAAATGATCTTTTATTTCATCAGTCAGGTGGATGTTGCGATGGAAGTGCACCAATGTGTTTTCCAGCAAAAGAATATCAAGTAGGTGATAGTGATATAAAATTAGGTGAAATTGACGGCACACCATTTTATATGAACGAAGACCAGTATAAGACTTGGAAGCACACTGACCTTACTATTGATGCGATTAATGGCATGGGTGGTATGTTTTCATTGGATAATGGAACAGGTCGACGGTTTCTCACCAAATCAGAAGTTTGCTTAGTAGAAGACGATAAAAATTAGAAAACAGTATTTAGACTTATAGACAACTTAAAAAATATCTGTATTTATTGAGGTATGAGCCAGATTTTATTAACCGATGTAAGAAAAATATTCTTAGAATACTTTAAAAAAAACAATCATCAGATTGTGGAATCTAGTAATTTAGTTCCTAGTAATGACCCAACATTAATGTTTACCAACTCAGGCATGGTTCAGTTTAAGAATGTTTTTACGGGTCTTGAAAAAAAACCTTTTAAATTAGCTACTACAGCTCAAAAATGTGTACGTGCTGGGGGCAAACATAATGATTTAGAAAATGTAGGATATACACCAAGACATCATACCTTTTTTGAAATGTTGGGAAATTTTTCATTTGGAGATTATTTTAAAGAACAAGCTATTAAACATGCGTGGAACTTACTAACTAAAGAATTTAATCTACCTAAAGAAAAATTATTAGTAACAGTTTATTCAGAAGATAATGAATCTTACAGACTTTGGAAAAAAATTGCTGGTTTTAGTGACGATAAAATTATCAGAATATCTACATCTGATAACTTCTGGTCGATGGGAGATACCGGACCGTGCGGACCGTGTTCAGAAATTTTTTATGATCATGGTGATAAATTACAAGGAGGGCCTCCAGGTAGTGTAGATGAAGATGGAGATAGATTTATTGAAATCTGGAACTTAGTCTTTATGCAATATGAACAAATTTCAAAAGACAAAAGAATTGATCTACCTAGACCATCAGTTGATACAGGTATGGGGTTAGAAAGAATGACAGCAGTTCTTCAAGGCACACATGATAATTATAACATTGATCACTTTAAAAAAATTATAAGTGCTTCGGCAGATATTACTAAAGCTCCTATCAATAGCAAAACAGTTGCCAGCCATAGAGTGATTGCTGATCACTTAAGAGCAAGTAGTTTTTTAATAGCAGAAGGTATACTTCCATCTAACGAAGGACGTGGCTATGTTCTTAGAAGAATTATGAGAAGAGGAATGCGCCATGCTCATACGCTAGGTAGCAAAAATCCAATCTTCTTTAAACTTTTTAAAACTCTTTTAAACGAAATGTCAGAGAGTTATCCTGAGCTTAAAAGAGGAAAAGATTTAATTGAAGAAACACTTAAAAATGAAGAAGAAAAATTTTCATCATTATTAGAGCGTGGAATTAAAATATTAGATGAAAATTTAGAAAAAGTTAAAAATAAAACTTTACCTGGTGAAATAGCATTCAAACTGTATGATACCTATGGTTTTCCATTAGATTTAACAGCGGATATTTTAAGAGGAAAAGATATTGCTGTTGATAATGATGGTTTTGGAAAATCTATGGAGAATAGCAAACAATTAGCAAGAGCTAACTGGAAAGGTTCTGGCGATAAATCAGTTGAAGAAAAATGGTTTAAAGTTAGAGAAGAGCTTAGTGCAACAGAATTTTTAGGATATGTACACGATAAAGCAGAAGGAGTTATTTTAAAAATATCAAAAGATAATAAATTTATTGAAGAAGCTAAAACTGGTGATGAGATTGAAATAATAACCAACCAAACTCCTTTTTACGGCGAGTCAGGTGGTCAAGTCGGTGATCAAGGTGTTATCAGAACAAATAAATCTAAAATTACTATTAAGGATACTTTAAAAAAAATGGGAGACCTACACGTCCATTTAGGAAAAATAGATTCTGGATCTATTAAAGTGGGTGAAACAGTTAATCTAGAAATTGATAAAGAAAAGAGAAATAACGCAAGAGCATACCACTCAGCTACTCATTTACTACATGAAGCGTTAAGAAGAACACTCGGTAAACACGTCACTCAAAAAGGCTCATTAGTAAGTTCAGAAAAATTAAGATTCGATTTTAGTCACAATAAAGCTATTGAAAGTAATGAGATAAGTAAAATTGAAAAATTTGTAAATGATATGGTCGAAACATCAAGTGAAGTGAAGACGCGAATAATGACAACAAAAGAAGCTGTAGAAAATGGCGCCTTAGCTTTATTTGGAGAAAAATATGGAGATGAAGTTAGAGTTCTTTCAATGGGAAAAGAAGGAGATTCATTTTTTTCTACTGAATTATGTGGGGGGACACATGTTAAAAATATAAAAGATATCGGCAAATTTAAAATTATTAGCCAATCATCTGTAGCATCAGGAATAAGAAGAATAGAAGCTCTCCGAGACAAACAGCTTGAAAATTATGAAAAATATATAAAGGAAGGTAAGTCTAAAAATGAAAAAAATATAACGGAAGAAATTGATATTATTAAAAAAGAATTAGAGTTATTGAGTATTACGCCAAATTACAATGTAGATATAAAATTAGGTGAAAATTTAAAAAATTTAATAAAACAAATTGACCAAATCAAGATTAAAAATATAATTAATAATAAGACTAAAAATGTGATTAAAGATAAAAAGATAGGTAACTTTATTTTAAGACACCAAGTTATTACTGATTTACCCTCAAAAGAATTAAGAAACATAGTTGATCAAGGAAAAAAAGAAATTAACGAAGGTGTAATACTTGCCTTTAGTATTTTTGAAGGAAAAGTTGGAGTAGCAGTTGGTGTTACCAAAAAATTAATAGAAAAATTCGATGCCGTGACTCTTGTCAAACAAGCTGCAGAAATTTTAGGAGGTAAGGGGGGTGGTGGACGAACAGATTTTGCGCAAGCAGGTGGGGAAGATCAAAATAAAATTGACGAAGTTTTTGAAACTTTGAGTAAAAAAATTAGTTAAGTTTTTTCTTTAAGTTAATATTTATTTGTTCAAGAAAATTATTTGTAGTTAAGTATTTAGCTGATTTATCAATTAGTATAGCAAGATCTTTTGTCATAGATCCACTCTCTACTGTTTCTACGCAAACACTTTCTAGTGTTTTAGAAAATTTTATTAAATCATTATTGTTATCTAACTTTCCTCTATGGGCCAAACCTCTGGTCCAAGCAAAAATAGATGCAATTGGATTTGTAGAAGTCTCTTTTCCTTGTTGGTGCATTCTATAGTGTCTTGTTACTGTTCCATGCGCAGCTTCGGCCTCAACTATCTTTCCATCTGGTGACATTAAAACACTCGTCATTAAACCTAAAGAACCAAAACCTTGAGCAACTGTATCTGACTGGACATCTCCGTCATAGTTTTTACAAGCCCAAATATATGCTCCATTCCATTTCATTGCACAGGCAACCATGTCATCAATTAATCTGTGTTCATAAGTTATATTTGCAATTTTAAATTTATCAGCAAATTCTATTTTAAATATCTCTTCGAACAAATCTTTAAATCTTCCATCATAAGCTTTTAGAATAGTATTTTTAGTTGATAAGTAAACTGGCCATTTTCTTTCCAAACCATAATTCATGCATGATCTTGCAAAATCTCTAATTGAGTCATCTAAGTTGTACATTGACATAGCAACCCCAGGACCGGGAAAGTTAAAAACTTCAAACTCTTTTTTATCTTTTCCATCTTCAGAAGTCCATTTAATTTCCATTTTACCTTTTCCCGGCACTAAGAAATCTGTTGCTCTATATTGATCTCCGAAAGCATGTCTTCCAATCACAATAGGTTTTGTCCATGTAGGAACCAGCTTAGGAATATTTTTACATATAATAGGTTCTCTGAAAACTGTCCCGCCTAATATATTCCGTATTGTTCCATTAGGAGATCTCCACATTTTTTTTAAATTAAACTCTTTTACTCTTTCTTCATCAGGAGTAATCGTTGCGCATTTAATACCTACGCCATACTTATTTATTGCATTTGCTGAATCTATAGTAATTTGATCTGAGGTTTTGTCCCTACTTTCTACACCTAAATCGTAGTATTTTATATCCAAGTCCAAATAGGGTGAAATAAGTTTTTCTTTGATAAATGACCAAATAATTCTCGTCATTTCGTCACCATCTAACTCTACGACTGGGTTTTTTACCTTAATTTTAGACATACATTTTTTGTAAATATAAATTGATTAAAATGAAATTTTATACATATTAGGCTTCATTATCAAATTTAAAAAAATGTTAAATACAGTTTTACCAAAAATACATAAAGAGGGTTATCGTTTTTTAGCTATAGCTATAGTAATTACTTTTATATGTCTGCTAGTTTCAAAAGCACTAGGGTTAATTGCAATTCTATTAACGGTCTGGGTTTACTATTTCTTTAGAGATCCTGATCGAATTTCTATCCAGGATGATAATTTTTTAGTAAGTCCTGCCGATGGCTTAATTTCCAATATTTCAGTGGTCGATGGACCAATAGAACTTTCTTTAGAAAATAAAAAATTTACTAAAATTAGTATTTTTATGAATGTTTTTAATTGCCATGTTAATCGAACACCTATTTCAGCAAACGTAAAAGAAATATTTTATAAGCCAGGAAAATTTTTAAATGCCTCACTTGATAAATCTAGCGAAGAAAATGAAAGAAATTATTATAGATTAAAATTAAAAGACGGAGATGAAATCATAGTTGTTCAAATAGCGGGATTAATAGCTAGAAGAATAGTAACCGAGGTTAAAGTTAATCAATCAATTGAACAAGGTGAACGGATTGGAATGATAAGATTTGGAAGTCGAGTTGATGTTTATTTTAATAATAGAAAACTATTAGCTAAATTAGGTCAAAACGTAGTTGCTGGTGAAAGTTTACTAGCAGTTAAATAAAATGGAAGAAAAAAACCCTTTTAAATTAGTCGCATCAAAAAAAACTAGATTTATTTTACCAAACTTATTAACTCTAATTGGTGTTTGCCTTGGTATTAGCTCAATAAAATTTGCACTAGATCAAAACTATAACTTAGCAGTAATTTTTTTAATTTTTGCCGCCTTACTAGATACGTTAGATGGAAGAATAGCTAGACTAATTAAAGGAACTTCAGAATTTGGAAAAGAATTAGATTCATTAACAGACTTTGTTAGTTTTGGTATTGCACCAGCCTTCATATTATATTTTTGGGAATTAAAGAACTATGGAAAAATTGGATGGGCTATCACATTAGTTTTTTCTGTTTGTTGTGTGTTGAGACTTGCAAGATTTAATTTAACAAGGATTTCTGAACCTGAATGGAAACGTAACTATTTTGAGGGCATACCCTCACCGGCAGGGGCAATCTTAATATTACTCCCGCTAATCTATGAACTTTCAGAACTTCAATTAAATCTTGATATTAAAAAATTTACACCTTATCTAGTAGTAACAGTTGCTGTTCTCTTAATTAGTAATATTCCAACTTTTTCTTTAAAAAAAATTAAAATATCAAGCCAACTTACTATCTTTCTGTTATTTGGAATTGCAGTAATTTTTGTTTCATTAATATTTTTTACATTTAAAGCACTGTTGGTACTAGGGCTATTATACTTAGTATCAATCCCAGTTAGCTATTTTTTATACAAAAAAACAAATAAAAAATTAAGCAAAATTCTAAAAGAAGATGAGCATGAAGATATTCTTTAATGAAAAAAACAAAGAGAGCAAAAAAAAGCAGAACCTGGGTTATTAAACAACACCGAGATCAATTTTTTAAAAAAGCAAAAGTACTCGGGTACAAATCAAGAGCAGCATTTAAATTAATTGAATTAAATAAAAAATTTAAATTTATAAAAAAAAATTCAAATTTACTAGATATAGGTTCTGCGCCTGGAGGGTGGTCTCAAGTAGCCTCAAAAATTATTAATGGTGGAAAAATTCTTGCGATTGATATTTTGCCAATGGAAGAAATAAAAAATGTTATTTTCATAAAAAGTGATTTTTTAGATGAAAAAACACATGATGATATAAAAAATATTTTTAACTCCAAAATAGATGTAGTCATCTCTGATATGGCTGAGAATACAACAGGCAATAAAAGTGTTGATTCCATAAGAACTAATAATTTATGTGCCGAAGTTATTAATTTTTCACTAACAATGCTGTCTAAAAAAGGCAGCTTAGTATGTAAGCTCTTTATGGGTGAAGATTTTTTAGAAGTTAAAAATTTAGCAAAAAAAAGTTTTAAAAATGTCGATTTTTTTAAACCAGAATCAAGCAGGAGCGAATCAAAAGAAACATATATATTTTGTTCTGTATTAAAGACTTTATAAATTTTTATAATTGTATATAAGTGTATATGGAACCAATCAAAGAAGCGCTAACGTTTGATGACGTATTACTAGTGCCAAGGTTTTCTTCCGTCCTACCATCTGAAACAAATTTAAACATTGAATTAGGAAATAAACTTAATTTAAGAATACCCTTCTTGTCTTCAGCAATGGACACAGTTACAGAATCTTCCATGGCTGCCGCTATAGGTCTAAAAGGTGGTTTAGGTATTATACATCGAAATTTATCAATAATTGAACAGTCGTCAGAAGTGGAAAAAGTAAAAAAAAAAAATTTATTAGTTGGGGCAGCTGTTGGAACAGGAGATGAAGATCTTGACAGAACTAGATCAATTTTAGATTCAGGGGCTGATTTAATTGTTATAGATACAGCACATGGTCATAGTGAAAAAGTTTTAAAAATTTTAGCGAAAATAAAAAAATTAAAATCAAACACACCTATTTGTGTGGGTAATATTGCATCGGGTGAAGCCGCATTAAAATTGTATAATGAAGGTGCGGATATATTAAAAGTAGGTATTGGTCCTGGGTCCATTTGTACAACAAGAATGATTGCAGGAATTGGTGTACCTCAAATCAGTGCAGTATTAGAAGTTAAAAAAAGCGTCAAAAATAAAAAAATAAAGATAATATCGGACGGAGGGATTAAATTTTCTGGAGATATTGTGAAAGGTTTAGCAGCGGGTGCAGATGCTATTATGATGGGATCAATATTTGCTGGCACAGAAGAAAGTCCGGGGAAAAAGTTTAAATATAAAAATACATACTACAAATCTTACAGAGGTATGGGATCTATTGGGGCAATGTCTGCAGGCTCTTCAGATAGATATTTTCAAAAAAACTACAAAGACAAATCTAAATTTGTACCTGAAGGAGTTGAAGCTAGGGTAATCTACAAAGGTTCTGTTGAAAAAATATTATATCAAATACAAGGAGGACTTAGATCTTCAATGGGGTATATTGGTGCAAAAACAATAAATGAAATTCAGAAAAAAGCTAAATTTGTTAAAATCACTAAAGCAGGATTTTATGAGAGTATGGTACACAGCGTTGAAATGATTAACAAAGGAGTCAATTATAAATTATGAAAAAAAGTATAATAATAATTTTAATAATAACAAGCTTTAGTTGCAGTACTTTGAATGCCAAGGATTCTTATTATGAAAAAGGAAAAAACTTTTTTGAAAAAAAAAATTTTAAAGAATCAAAATTTTATTTTGAAAAAAATATTGTATTCAATCCAAAAGATGAAAGCTCTTATTTATATTTAGCCAAAATATTTAAAGTTGAAAAAATTGATAGTTTGTTAGAAAATAATTTAAATACTGTTCTGTTACTTAATCCAAAAAACAAAGAAGCTATTTATCTTTTGACTTTATTAAATATCAAACAATCAAATTTCTCAAAAACAAAAGAACTTATTAAAACAATGAATTTAATATGTAAAAAAAAATGTACTTTAACTGAAGAACTTCAAAAAAAATTAGATGTTTCATTAAAAAGTAAATGAACGAAAAGTCAGATATAGATAGAATAATTATTGTAGATTTTGGATCGCAAGTTACAAAATTGATTGCTAGAAGAATAAGAGAATATAAAGTTTTCTCAGAAATTGTAACTATTGAAGATTTAAAAAAAAAAAAAATATTCACCAATATAAAAGGTATTATTTTATCTGGTGGGCCATCAACAGTTACAAAAAATTCATTTCCTAAAATTTCTAAAGAAATTTTTAATTTAAACATACCTATTCTAGGTATTTGCTATGGGCTACAATTAATTGTTAAGCATTTTAAGGGTAAGGTTAAATCTAATACTAAAAAAAGAGAGTTTGGAAGAGCTCTTTTGTACAAATCAAAGAATTCATTATTAACCAAAGGTTTTTTTAACAAAAATAAATGTAACGTCTGGATGAGTCATCAAGACTCTGTTTATAAATTACCAAAAAGCTTTACAAAAACAGCATCTACAAAAGATTCAAAAATGACAATTATTGAAAATAAAAAAAAACATATATATGGAATACAATTTCATCCAGAAGTAACTCATACTGAAAATGGAAGTATTATTTTTAAAAATTTTATCTTTAATGTTTGCAAGGCAAAAAAACAATGGAAATTAGAATCTGAAAAAACAAAAATTGTAAATGAAATAAGGAGTACAGTTAAAAAAAACAAAGTTATTTGTGCACTATCTGGTGGGGTAGATAGTAGTGTTGTTGCCCTATTAATACACAAAGCTATAGGAAAAAATTTAAAATGCATTATGGTTGACACAGGATTAATGAGAAAAGATGAGTTTAAGTCAACATATAAAATTTTTAAAAATAAATATAAGTTAAATGTTAAAATAATAAATGCTTCAAAAATTTATTTTAAAAATCTTAAAAATATAACTGATCCAGAAAAAAAACGAAAAATTATTGGAAACCTATTTATTAAAATATTTGAAAAAGAAGCTAAAAAGTTTAACAATGTTAAGTTCCTGGCCCAAGGCACTTTATATCCAGATATTATTGAAAGTAGATCAACAACTGGAAGCAAAACTTCAAAAATAAAATCTCATCATAATGTTGGAGGCCTTCCAAAGAAAATGAATTTAAAATTGATTGAGCCACTAAAGGAATTTTTTAAGGACGAAGTTAGAGTACTTGGAGATTCTGTAGGTTTAATAAAAAAAATATCAAAAAAACATCCCTTCCCGGGACCTGGTCTTGCTATAAGAATAATAGGAAATATCACTCCTCAAAAAGTTAAGATACTACAAGAAGCTGATTACATTTTTATACAACAACTTATTAAAAATAAATTATATGATAAAATTTGGCAGGCTTACGCTGCCTTGCTACCTATAAAAACAGTAGGTGTTATGGGTGATGCAAGAACTTATGAATATATTTGTTTAATTAGAGCTGTTGTATCAGAGGATGGTATGACAGCAGATTATTACAATTTCCCTAAGAACTTTTTAGATCAAATTTCTAATAAAATTATAAACGGGGTGAAGGGTGTTAACAGAGTTGTTTATGATATAACTTCCAAGCCACCAAGTACTATAGAGCTTGAATAAAAATGAAACAAAAAATTATTAATATTTTAAAAAAAAAAAATATAAGACCCTTAGTTTGTCTTACAGCTTATTCAAAACCCATTGCAAAAATTTTAGATAATTATTGTGACATTGTATTAGTAGGAGATTCTGTAGTTACAGCTATGTATGGCATGAGAAACACTCATAATGTTAATATAGATACAATGATAAGACATGGAATTAGTGTTAAGTCTAATCTAAAAAAAGCAATTTGTGTTATCGATATGCCCCACAAAACATATCAAAATACAAAACAAGCGCAAAAGAATGCAAATTTAATTTTTAAAAAAACTAAATGTGATGCTGTCAAAATTGAATGTAATGGGAAAAATTTTGATATTATTAAAAGCATTGTTGATACTGGAATTCCAGTAATGGGACATATAGGTTTTACACCCCAATATTTCAAAAAATTTAAAATACAAGGGGTTTTAGAAAAAGATCAAATTAAACTAATAGAACAATCTATACAAATAGAAGCAGCTGGTGCATTTAGCATAGTTTTAGAATGTATAAAATCCTCGCTTGCTAAAAAAATTACAAAAAAACTTAAAATTCCTACAATAGGCATAGGGGCCTCGAATTATTGTGATGGTCAAATTTTAGTAACAGACGATATGCTAGGGTTAAGTGGGTTTTACCCTTTGTTTGTCAGAAAATTTGTTAAATTAGATAATATTATTGAAAAGGGAATTCAAAAATATAAAAAAGCTGTATTAAACAAAAGTTTTCCAAGTAAAAAAAATATATTTTAATTTATGAGTGATGAAACATTAAATACAAAATATCAAAAAAAAATTACGTCTTTTATTAAAAAAAATTTAAAAAATGTAATTATTTTATTAGTACTAATAGTTATTATCCTGCTTAGTTTTATTATTTACAAAAATTTAGAAGAAAAAAAGAATATACAACTTTCAGAAAAATATACTCAAGCAGTAATTTTACTAAATCAAAAGCAATCCGATGAGAGTAAATTATTATTGGAAGACATAATTAAAAAAAAAAATAAATTTTATTCACCTTTAGCTTTATATTTAATTATTGATCGAAAACTAGAAAATGATCCTAAAAAAATAATTGTTTTTTTCGATAAAATTTTAAAAATTAAATCGATAGATAAAGAGAATTTAAATTTAATTACAATTAAAAAATCAATTTTTTTATTTAAATCAGGTAAAGAAGAACTTGTTATTAAAACTTTAAATCCAATAATTAATTCTAACTCTGTGTGGCGAAATATGGCTATTAAATTACTATCAGATTATTTTTTATTTAATAATCAAAAAGGAAAAGCCGATGAGTACATCAAACTGCTAAACAAAAAGAAAAATAAATAATTAATAATGAAAAGATTAATTCTAATCTTTGTTCTCACACTAAACTCATCTTGTTCTCTTGATAATAAAACTGGCATATGGAATGACGCTTCTAATACTCCAGTTGATAATAAAAACTCAAGATCAATTAAAAATACCAATATAGAAAGTAGATACGAAGATTTATTTATTGAAGACAAAGTATTTAATGAAGAGAAAAGTCCAGAGAATAAATTTAATTCAGAAATTGAC
>Ga0307986_10001983_pt1 | contig 14742 bp, 9 predicted proteins | sample EllFjometageno82_FD_203170 | JGI IMG/M metagenome (GOLD analysis project Ga0307986, IMG submission 203170) | Marine microbial communities from Ellis Fjord, Antarctic Ocean - #82 | ecosystem: Environmental > Aquatic > Marine > Unclassified | place: Southern Ocean | collected 2014-10-09
GGTTTGTCTTCAGAAAAAAGCCCATATAAAAATTTTAGTAATAGGGTAATAATAAAAATCAACATAACATACCCGAAAACATCTCCTAAAACAGGTGCTTTTTCAATTGCCCACTCGAAAAAGAATATCGCAAACACAAACACGCTTAACAAGACAAAAATAATTGAAGTGACATGCAAACCATCATTTGGCAACAGGCCAAATAATTGTTTATTCTCTCCATCAGTTAAATTAAATTTTAAATGTGCTGCTTCGGCCATTGTATCTCGATACAAATCAAAAAACACCCAAATTAATGCTGAATAAATTGCCACAGAACCTTCCCCGAGATCAGAGCCTGTAAATGCCGCTTCAAAAACATCCACTGAATAAAGAAACATTAAAAAAGCAGATAATAGTGAGATAATATTGAGTAATTTATACATTAATCTGTGACGGTATTTACCCCCACTATATTCAATAGACTTCGCTTCTTTAACATTTAATATTCTGTGGGCCCCTGGCTTAAGAAGATCATTCTCCTCTTCAATTTCAATCCAACCATCGGAAAACAATATCAATTCAGTTTCGTGATTTTTTGGGTGCAAACTCTTAATGAATGATTTACATTTACTATGAGATAGAGAAGAAATTGGATATCGCCCATCTGTGATATTTTCCGCAAGACCCATAACGCACCCAATTGGCCAAACAATGTAATGTTTTTGCAGATTTAACGATAATTGAAGTTTAGTGGTGCTAACCAATCGCCCTCACTCGCAGGGTGTTTCTTCAACCATTCTATGGTAGAAGGCTGAGAATTCTTCTTCACTAATTCATAGAATTTCGTAGTGTCAATATTAATTTTGTAACCCCTTGATTCCAAATCCATCAACTCGCATGAAAGGATTACACCAGGAGCATCGTGAGAGAACAAAGGCACTTCAGTTAAACTGAGAAGGTGTTCTATACATTCTTGAGCAGGGGCCTCATTTTCTCCCCCAACTTGTATCGCCCACCTTGCAAACCAATATGCAATTCTTTGAGAAGGATGGTCATCGTCTAATAATTTCAAGAAATCTAAGTTTTTCGATTTGAAAAGCACATTGTTTTTCTCGTTAAGCGTTAGACATTTTATATGAGATGCGAAGAAAAAAGAATCGCGGCCTATATGAGAAATATCATCCAATATTTCCTCGGCTTCAGCATATTTTTCTTCATCCATTAATAATTCGGATAGGTAAATTGAATGTCGTCTTCTATGTAACTTATAATCAGCATCTCCAAGTAGATGCTTTGCCAAAACCCTCTCAATGAGCAATGCGATCTGCCTAGTTTTTACTGTACCGATTAAACCCAAAGAATGCGCTCTTGTTCCTAATTGGCGAAGCTTTCCTTCTTCCATGTTTGATTTATATTCAAAATCACCAACCCGGTCTATTTCTTCAAAATCAAACATGTTATCTTTGAGGCCACGGCAAATGTTGTGATATTTTTGTAGTTTCCTTTCCGAAGGCTCAAAGCTCTTCAACAAAAGATCAGATTTTTCTTTACAATGTAATCCTTGTTGGATTGCACCTCTGTGATTGGAAGTTCCCAACATCATCCTAAGTAAATCAAATTTATCAGAAGGCGATGTTAACTTGGATAAAACTTGATTTATATTGAGATGCTCATGAATTAGTGCTGTTGCCCTCTGGCCTTTTTTGTCTTCGGAATTGTTCTCAATATGCTTTAGTAGATCTTGCCACTCTTCAGGTTCCAAAGAATCTACTGATTCTTTAATCGCATTACCAAAAAACGGTCTGATATAATCTTTCAAATCCTTTGCCTCGATACTATGAAGTGATTGCAAAAAGAATAGCGGTCTCGCTGTATTTTTCAACAATTGTTTTACTACACCATTTAGACTGTTCTTTCTGTAGGGGGTGTAAATTACTCTATCCCTAATTCCGTGAACCAATTTTGTGAGTTCTTGGTCTCTCTTTTTATCGGTCCGTAGATGACCTAAAGCATCACTGTAGCCTATCCATGGATGTTCGCATGGTTTTTTTGATAGAACACTGGAATCCTCTCCGAATGAAAGTAGACGCCATCCTGATCTGGAATCCAATGCTGATTTTAGTTCACGAACTATTGGCGCTATAACCCCAATTCCAGATTCAAGTGGACCTACCTGTTCGATGAATATATCAATTGTTGTTGGTTCTGAGATTCGCCCAGCAATATCCTCTAAAACTAATGGTAATGTGTCATGCCAAAAATCTAGATGTGGATCGGATGCGATTCCTTGTAAGCCAGTTGTAATCTCTCCCTCCTCATATGGAAACGAGTAAAGCAAAATTCCAGAATCATTTTTCAACGCAGTTAAGGCCTCAGATAGATCTGATTCATTTCCGGACGCGTGGAAATTTTGAGATAATGAAGGCGGATTTGAACTAGGCGGGATTGCAACCCAACACATTTCAGACTTTCTTAGAGGATTCTTTCCGGTGAATTCTTCCAAACCTCCCGTTTCATCACCTACCAAAGTCCAGCGATCGGTGGATTTCGCCATGACATCTTGATAAACAGATGCAACTAAAGAACTTTGAAATGATTGCGAATTGTTTATTGAATCCTTTTCTGATACGATTACAGCAAGTCTACATTTCCGACTTATGAATGGATGGGATGACCGTTTAGTATCCTTGCTTGAACGGTATATTCCTGGCCAGTTGAGTATTTCGACCTGATAACCTGGAAATTTTTCCAGAATTAATAATTGCATTTGCTTATTCTGAGAAGTAATTGATTTGCCTGTATCTATTAAATTGTTGACGCTGTCTCTGAACCAAGTAAACATAATGGGTCCATTTTCATTAATATGCTTGGATAATGTGTCAACTGATTCTGGTAAAGATAATGCATAGACTGGAACTGATAATGGTAAGTCTTTCGACAGGACTATCGTTCTTGGTTTTGTTGTTTTTTCAACCTTTATCGCCCATGTTTTTCCTTTCTTCTCGTGGACATCAAATTGAACAATGGTTCCTTCTTTAATGCCATTGATATCACCCTTAACTTGAGAATACTGAAAATAAATTTCATCACTTCCGTTGACTGAGATGAAGCCAAACTCCCCTTCTGGAATCAATCTTTCGACCTTGCCAACTAATGTTTCTCCCTTCTTCATAAATTTACCACCAACATAGAGATTAAATCCGGTTCAGCATAGCCAACCATTCTAATTTCACCATTAGGCAAAATGTGACATTCAACTTCGGTTTGTTCTTTGAGCACTGATTTATCGTATGTATCCGATATGAAATGAACTTGTTGGTTGCGAGAACCTCTCCATCTCAAGGTAGTGTCTCGTAATTCTTGGACAAATCTTCCTGTTACTGCGATATCACTTAGATCGAAACAAGCTTGCATTGTTTCATCAAACTCAAAAGGCTCATAACCAGTGTATAAGAAAACACTGAGACCTCTTTCCTTGCATCCTCTAATCAATTCAAGACTTGCGTTTGACTGCTGCAAAGGTTCTCCTCCAAGCAATGTAATCCCTTCAATACCTTTCAAATTATCTAGTTCAGATAATATCTGTGAAACTTCTATTTCGCCACCACCTTTGGAAGACCAATACTGTGTATTCCAACATCCTTTACATGCTAATGTGCAGCCCTGTGTCCAAAATACTGAACGAATTCCAGGACCGTAGATTTCACTGTGATCAAGACGATGACCGATTCTCAAAGTTTGTGACAAAATAACACCTCAACCTGTGCGCACTAGCACCATACGAATTTGTCCATTCTGTTTGGTTTCTTTTACTCGATATCCGAGAGCTTTTGCCTTTTCGAGAATTTCTTGACGTCGTTGCTCAATTAAACCCTGCCTTTGCGCTTCAAAAGCCTCACGCTCAGCCCGAACAGCTATGCGTTCGCTTTCCAACTGGGCGCCTTCTTCCTCAGTACGAAGACGGCGCAACTTCTTGACCACCGATTGTTCATAGACTTGGCCAATATTATCTAGCCAAGACAAATTACTACCTACAGTCCGTTGATTATAACGCAGAGAATAGCGGCCATGCGATTTTTGAAGAGCCCATTCATTACCATTTATCCGAATTCGCACTTGATTCTCATTACTAGCAAGAATTGTTGCCCCGACCTCCTTAAGTGCCTCTACAGCACATTCATGATCAGTCATAGGTACGCTCCTTTCAGTCCAAACCCCACTCATTTAATTACCTCCTTTTATTCGTTGTTGATTCGAATTATGTTGACGAGTTTGTGGTTCTTTCTCATGGTATTCTCGAGTATGTGCGACATCCTCTATCTCTGCTAACTCAGATAATAGTGCTTCAAGTTCTTCAATACAAGTCTCTCCCTTTAGACCATTAGTTTTGGCCGACATCTTGCCTTCAGCATCAATGGTTACTGTGATTTTTTGTTCCTTCACTCGAGAATCCCCCTTGATGCGCAAAGAGTTGCTTTTAGGCGCTCAGCATCTTTACGAGCCAGCTCAACCTGTTCCCAGTTTTCAATGGCAAGATAGCGAGTGTTACCTTCTACATACAGAATTCCTGCGGTTGGAAGGCCTTCCTTTGGAATTTTAATTTGTAATTTAGTCTTACGTGTATCACCAAGGAAGGGGTGAGTTCTATTATTCTCATTATTCGATGATGGCAATGTTGCAGGAGCTTTGAATTTGAACTTTGAAGTACTGAATTCCTTTGTCGCCTTTAATTCTGAAGCGAATTCATTTATTTTTGGAGTTAATTGGGCGATATCGCTTTCAATCCGCTCCTTTTCAACACCTTCAGCCTTCTTTGCAGCAGCAGTGAGCTCTTTCAACTCAGCGCTCATTTTCTTTAGCCGCCCATCTAAACCTTTAATTGAGGATTTGGCCTTATTCACAGAGATATCGTGAGCCGCTCGCTGTTCTTTTTCCAATTTTGTGCGGACCTCCTCATCCTCCGCAGCTTTGATATCATCCAGATTTCCACCAACCGATCTCGTCAATCCTTCTACCCTATCAACTAAATCGCTGAAAGGTTTTGGTTCAGAAATAGTTTCGAGTTGTTCGATTGTTTCATTAATCGATTTTTGTAAATCCTTGGCTTTACGGCCAAAACCTGGAATAATAGAAGGAGTATTCAATTCATTTAGAGCACTTAGACGCTTAGAAACCTCGCTTCGCACCTTCTCCCAATCTTCATGAAGACTATCCTGTGATGATGAAGATGGCGGCACCGGAGGTGCACAAATCCATTCAAAAGTACATTCCTGTGCAAGATTTGTTTCGGATGTATTCATTGGTGGCTGATGCGAATGTAGGGCATCTGCAGAATCAGGCATCTTATCAAGATGGATAATTCCCAGATTTTCTTTTTGAGTTGTACTGATTGTCATTTCCTTACCATCGCGAATGATTTTATCACCAGCATCACCTAACTTAATCTTTGAATGCCCAACCCACTCAGGTGATTTGCTGTACTTCTGAAGCAGAGCCTTTGCAGCCTTTGCTTGCTCAATATTAAGACGTAGAATACTGTGCCAATCACCTGCAGCAGAACGATCCCACCCAGCAAGATAACTCTCATCACCAATCGCCAATTGCAGAGCCAATCCCGAATGAGCGAATAGACCAGTAGCAGGTTCAACACTCTTTGGAGAGGAATGGATTACTTGTTCAGCACCTGTTCCCACCTCTATGGCTTCGCCATGAAGAATGATTGAACTCTTACTTGAATTGCCAAGAACCTGGCCCTGCCAATTCTTTTCCTTGCGGAGAGCGGCTTCAGCCTTTGAATCGTCACCGTCACTTGCGAAATTTACCCGAATGACATGATCTCCATTTTGAATTGAACGTAGAGTAAATGGGGCCACTGCAATCGGAGGAGGATTTTTTGCTTCTTCGGGAGATAATACTTCTCTACCTTCAGTAATTGACCAGAACTCATGCTGCACATGGGATGAAAGTTCATCAATTTGATTCTTTGAAAGTTCCATCGCCCATCCATTAGAACTGCTAGTTATGGTTCCATCAAGTGGGGAAGTCAATAGTAGTCCACTGCGATCGGCAAGATGCCAATCTGCTAGTACAAGGTCGAGGCCTCTTTCTTGCCGTTCACGCAGGAGGATCTGCCCAAGCAGAGCACTACAAGATGGGTTCTTGAGAACTGCTTCGAATCCATTGGAATCAATAACCATGTACACGCGTACACCTCGTTGCAATGCATCCTCTGTTGCGTTAATGATCGAAGCATCTGAGAAACTCTGAGTTGAAATGAATAGACGTTCCTTACAAGTTTCAATAATATCAGAAACCTGAAACGCGATTGTGGATTTCTCTCCGGTGAAAAGGAATGGTCCTTGATGTGAAACACGAGAAACCGATGAATCGGATGCCGTCCAAATTGAACCTAAAGCTTCGCCTCTGCGGTCATTCTTAACTTCGTTTGTGATAGTTTCAATAGGTGTATTATTACTCATTTAAATTCCTCTCCTTGATTTTGCTGTTGTTTGACTCAAGATATTTTTTCATCCATTTTCTAAGTTCGGTTTCTTCTAGTCTTATACAGGCTACAATATCCTTGACATGGAGGCCCTCTGAACTAAGTTTCCAATAACGGGTTTCTTTATCTGAGTAAAGTATCAACAAACGGTCGTGTGATGTAGGGCATAGTTTTGCGTCTTCACCATATTTTCCTTCATCCATGAATGTAACCTTCGCATTTAATTCAGATTCAATTTTATACTCAAAATCATTTACACAATCTCCAGTGTTACCATGAGATTTAGAGTATGGATAATGACTTGTTAGTATTTCAACACGAACATCCGGTTCTACCACTCTTAGCGAATCAAGAAACTTTGATATGGGGTCCCTAACTCTTTTTTTACCTACGAGATAATTGTTCACATATGTGATACGTTTCAATTTTCCTTTCATGCTTTGAGAAATTTGTCTAATAAATTCTGTGAAATCATCTGAACCATCATGTATTGCTTTAATCCCGTCTCGTTTCTGAGAAATAATCCATTCAGGGGTGAGGGCCATTATATCTAAATCATCACCTGCATGTAACAACTTTGAAAGACGCGGATCCGCACGACTTGAATCCAGTTTTCCATTTACTCTTGCTCTAACCTTTTCAGTATCTAGGCACATAAAAGGGCGCTCTAGAATATCTCCAAGTTTACGATTGGTATCTTCAGTTGTTGTATATCCAGGGGTTTCTTCGTTGATTAAATGGATTGACCAATCGGCCGCATCATCAAACGTCTTTGCAAATAACGGTATTTCATTTATCGAGATATAATCCCACTCTTCAACCTCATTCTTGAGAATTTCATCTGTTGTTTGCATAGATTTCTCAGCATCTGTCAATTCTGAGAATGGGCGTGTCAAGCCTCCTAATTTTCCATCCCATGGCCCCGAAGAGAAACGACCCGTTGTAAGCCACTCGCGGATGCAGTGTTCGGGGTTTAATGCACCGATCTGTGGACAGTTTTTGTCTACTGAAATTCTATCCTCGCTTGGTTTCATGGTGGTTCCAACAAGGGTTGCTTTGAGAACTATCTCATCATCAAGAACCCAGCCATCTTCATAACGCCAAAACCAAGATAAAGTGGCCGGAGTACAAAACTTCTCTTGCATTGCCCATGCACTTTCTTTCTGGGAATATTGAATGTGCCAACGTCTCTTATCTCTTGGTTTGAGACTTTTTGCAGCTCCGCCGGTTGAAAGACGCTGAAGTGTGCCAGGGGGATTGCCATTGTTCGGTTCGGCATCAGCAGGGGGCAACAAGCCCAGGCGTTCAGCGTGGAGAAATACAGTATCTGTAGTTTCATGATCAAACGCCCAAACTCGTAGGGGGCCAACCTCGTCAATTAGAACCTCACCAGTATGTGCAGTTTCATAGCCATCGTCTGTTAGTGCGCCATCGCCATCCCATACACCACTTTCAATTCCGCTGGTAATCAAGTTTCGAGCGGCTGCTTGGCTCAAATTATATTTTTCAACAAGAAATTCTTGGTCAATTCGATTATCGTTAGAAATTGCAAATTGGCATAAAGCCTTCATCCCTGGTGCTACAGCCGATGTGGCGAATTTCGTTTGCAAATCATAAACCTCTACACGGGCACTCGTTTTTAGTTCAACATCCATATTAATTTCTCCTTGGTTTTTGTATTGTTCGTAAATGTGTCAATGCTAGACTGCGAAGCATAGGATCTCTCATTTGTTTATCTCTAGCGAAATACTCGTAATTTCCTACGATTACTCTCCATTCTCTCGCTCTTGTGATAGCGACATTCATCCGGTTTGGGCTATCTAGGAATCCGGGTCTATCCGAATTGCGGAGACTAATGAGCACAATATCTGCTTCTTGTCCTTGGAATCGGTCAGTTGTACTAACAACAATAGTGATTGGTGATGGGTTTTTCATTTCTTCGAGATTGAATCGCACGAAATTCATTGTCTGGCCAGTCAACTTTTGAACCATTTGGACGAGGGCCTTTCTTTGTATTTGATAAGGGGAAAGGACCGCGATTTCCCATTGTTTAGGATTATCTCTTCGCGGATTGGTTGGCTTATTTTTTCGGGCATATTGTATGAATTCTTCCAACTCGCTTTTAATGGCAGCTATTTCGCCCCGGTTAATTGAAAAATCACCCTTTCCAGCAGGTGCGTCTATCCACGTATTTCTCGGTTTATTGGCACGGTATTCAAATGGATAGTTCGTATCTCTTAATCGAAGTGTGTCAGCGTCGATCAACGCCTCCTCCTCATAAAATTCATTTCTAGAAAAAGATGAGATGTCAGGATGCATTCGATGCTGATAATTAATTCGACTGAATCGAGAGGATAAGGCATTGCTGGGGAAACCCCAAGTCAGGGTTGTTTCAGGCAACAATTTCTTTGCTTTACCTGTGGCGAAACCATATTGTAGACATTCAAGTATTGATGGAAGGGCAATACTTCGAATTTCTTCTAATCGCTTTGAAACATTTTGGCCCCGGGGCAAATATTGTTCGAGTTCTTTCTCTAGTTTATTTTTTTGATGGGTATTCTTGGAGACCTTCAGCTCATAACTGCGATTTAATCGCCAATTAATCTGGTATGACCATGCCGTGAGTAAACTTTTTTTATTCATTGGATGGCGTTCATCGGGAAACGTATGGTCTTGACGATTTTCGTATAAAGTCATGCGATTTGCCGTGACTTCTTCCGTTTCAATTGTGCCATTTCTGATGATTGAATGTACTGGAAGGAGTTCGGCAATTTTTGGGTAACAATCAGATCCAATAACGATTAAATCACTCGAATGCAGGTAAATATTAGATTCTGCAGAGTTAATTATTTCCTTCGGAGAGAAAAAGTGAACGCTTTCATGCATGGAATCTGAAGCTCTTGACCCAATAACTGTGATTTGAATATTCTGCATAAATTTTCCGTTTCGAGCATTCATTTCATTAATTAATGCCGAAGGAACTCCTTCACCCTCAATAATCACAATTGGATGGCCCGATTTTGGCGCCCCATATCTACCGAAGTTTCGGAGAAGTAAGCAAGCACGTTGGGCGGCATGAGTATATGGCTCGCCCGTTGAATCACTCATCATTTCAAGATTTGTCATTAATTCAGATGCTTCAAGGAAAGGAGGTAGTTGTCTTACATCACCCACGAGTACCCATTTGCGTGAAAACGCTGCTGGAATAATGAATTGCTGAAATGTAGTCTTACTGGCCTCATCAACGATTAACACATCGAAATGGGCTTGCGGTGTCTTCAATCTCTTTCCTTGATCGTCTTTACTGTTCTTTATTAACGGGTGTCCGATGATTCCCGCCATAGTTCCACAAGTCAAGTTCGTTTGTCTGAGAATGAGATCTTGGGCTTCTTCTTCAGAGAGTCCAATTTCCATCATGTGTTCCATTTGTTCAGATAAAACGAAATCGTGAACTCCAGTGTCATAGATTCCTTCCTTTCTTCCAATACGGAGTGGAGAAATAAGATCATGGAGGTTTTTATTTTCCTTGATTCGTAGTAATACATTGTCAATTGAGGCCTGAGTCGAACCACACAAGAGAACTTTCTTGTTTTGTGCTGCGAATTGTGCGATGAGTTCGATAATGGCGGTGGTTTTTCCAGAGCCTGGTGGGCCTTGCAGAATCGCAAAATCTGGAGTAGATACAGCCTTGCGAACGAAATCACGTTGCTCCTCAGTGCCATCAGTATTTCTGGTAAGTATCTTCCAATCAAGTTCATTTCTGGACTCGAATGGTTGCCATAATTTCTCTCGTGTGCCTCCCGTGCCTTGTTCAGTGAGTTTGAGGAGCGCATCATGGTGAGGAAGAGGGTAATCACGAAGTATCTGGAGCATCTCAAGTTGGCGTTCAATATAGAATAGATTCGGCCGTAGACTCAAGACATCGGTATCTTTCAATTTGAAATATTTAGGCCTCTTGATTGTAATCGTTTTAGTGTTAGCGTCTTTAGATTTGATGATAACTTTATCTTGATCTCCCGGCGGTTTATCCCAACTGAAGTTGACAATTAGATCGTTGTACTCTGAATCGGGTGAAAATAAAATGTCCAATGGATTTGTATCGTGATCCTCGTCCAAATTCCGTTCCACGGCCTCATGGAGTCTAAGCTTTAACTTCAGAGAGTCACCAGTCTCTGTTGATTTCTTGAACATATAGCGAACTCCATCAGCATCGTACAGGAAATTGCCACTTGGCACATATCTTACAGTGGCGGGCTGATTTAATTTTGCTCGACTAATGACTTGACGACCTGAACCGCCATCATTTAGGGGTCCGATGGAATCGGGTTGAGAAATTAACTCCCAGTCCATATTTCTTCCATCAAACAGTATTTGTTTTTTCTGCACCATCTTAGTTTCAACATCTAAAACCAATTCAATCCATTCACCTTTTTTTGATTGATTCAAAATATTAACATCCTGAGTTCCGGTGGAAACCTTCTCAATTGGCTTTGAACCAGAATTGTGGCCCCATTCGATTTCTGCCATGTGATGATGGCCACCGAAAATTTGCCACCCTTGTGAATTCAAATCTCGAGATGTCAAGAATTCAACTCCTGTTGAATTACTCTTTACAACGAGAATATCTGCAGTATGCCCATTTGGATGCATCAATTTTGCTTCTTCAGTAATAGGCTCAGGAGGGCCATTTATGAGTAAATATGGCAGATTCTCAGATCGTACCCGAATCTTCGTTCCCAACTGTTTGGTAACAGTGATGAATTTTTCATCCTCAACAGGCTCCCATTTAAATCGAGCAGTCTTTTGAAGGTGTTCATAGGATTTTTTTGAGTGCTCAACGTATTCAATAAATGGTTCCAAACTTTCAGCTCTCGATTCGAGTGCGGAATAATTTGTTTTTGAACCACCCATTGCAACAAGAAACAAGCGTTGAAGAAAACCACGTTTACCTAGCAATCGCTGTTTAATCTTACTTCTTGTAGTTGTCTTTATTGAAACGATTTTAGAAACAAGCCATCGAGTTCCTAATTCCTCATCTTCTTGCTTATTCAAACAAACTTCAACCTTTGCGCCCTGAGAGAGTTCTCCGGGTTTTGACTTCCCCCACGCAATAGTCGCCTCACCGATTCCATCAATCGATAGTATGACTTTTTGTTTTCCATCGTCACTGGTCCAAATTCTTTTAACTACTCCTGAATATATTTCGCTGCTCATATTTTCACCTCCTTTTCGCGCCGGTATTGTCATGCAGCATCTCCCCTAATGAATAGGTTGCGCCGTTCGTTTGGAAGACGAGGCACATCTTCAGCATCTGCTGGCAATGTTTCCTTCTCTTCACCTGAGGCTAAACGAGCGCGATACTTTGCCCACTTACGCATACCTTCGATGTTCTCTCGCATTGTCTTTGAGAGTGGATATGTTGCTTCTAGAGCCTGGAGAATATCTTGTTCTTCAACCTCACGGCCAGCATCAAATGCTCGAAATAGGGCATCCTTGACGGCTTCTTCTAATTCAGCACCCGAATAGCCTACACAAGCCGCAGATAACTTAGGCAAATCAAATTGCTCAGCTTCTTCATGACGGCCCTTCTTTCGCAGATGAATATCAAGGATATCCGCACGAGTATTTGCACCAGGAAGATCAACAAAGAAGATTTCATCAAAGCGACCCTTTCGCAACATCTCTGGCGGTAATTGGTCGATATTGTTTGAAGTAGCAAGTACGAAAACAGGTTCCTCCTTCTCTTGCATCCATGTTAGGAAAGTTCCCATCACACGAGCAGTAACCCCCGAATCGAGAGAGCCTGAGCCCTGCGATCCTGCCATTCCCTTTTCTATTTCATCAATCCATAAAATACATGGTGAAATCGCTTGAGCGATTTGCAGTGCCTTGCGCATATTAGCCTCAGATTCTCCAACGATACCTCCGAAAACGCGACCGAGATCAAAACGCAGAAGTGGGAATCTCCACAATCCTGCTACAGCCTTCGCAGTCAAACTCTTTCCACAACCAGGAACACCGAGAAGCAATGCACCACGCGGAGGTTCTAGGCCAAATGCCTTAGCTTGAGAAGTGAATGCACGCCCTCGATTCTTGAGCCAGTGCTTGAGTTCATCTAGCCCTCCAACATCATCCCATTCAGTACGATGATGGAAGTACTCAAGGACTCCACTTTGGCGTATTATACGTTCCTTTTCTTCTATGACGAAATCAAATTCGGCTGAAGTCAATCGGCCCTTGGTTGCAACCGCCTTACTGAAGGCAAGACGCGCTTCCATTATGGTCAGGCCTAATGCAGCATCAAGAAGCGCTTCGCTCTTCTCGATTTGGTGTGGAAGCAATCCAGCTTCTTCTGTTACAGCATCAAAAACAATCCCAATTGTATGGCGGCGAGGAAGATCCAATTCGATGATTGGCATTTCCTTATCAAGTTCAAGAGGAGTTGTAGGAGTAACAGTTCCAAGAATCAGGCACTTATTTTCAGACTTAGTCATTCGAGCAAGTTCACGTAGCCACCAAATAATGAAACCGCGTTCCATATTGCTTTGATCAAGCAACATATGACCATCTTCAAGAATTAAAATTGCCTTTTCTTCAAGATCACGGAACCATTCAAGGAGTTCAACCGGCATCATATCTTCAACAACATCAAATCGTGATTCATTCATGTTCCAGAGTTGCAGACGGCGAGCACCGGACCACTTGTACAACTTACGATCCATACGCATTGCAGCAGTGATAAGAGCGCCATCAACACGTTCCCACTCATATGAGACGAGTTGGAAAAGAGAACTACCTGAATCAAGTAGCGGCCGTAGTCGGTCTCGGTCAAAATCGACCTGAGTAGTTTCGCTCAGAAGACCCCCTCCTTTTCAGCCATTGGCAAAACCTTGTTTCCAGAATCCCATTCATACAGGCCACCCCGTTCAATGAAACGCTCTCCGAGGAAGCAGTTTTGGTCCCATGCGTGCTTAACTCCATTCTCGAGAACTGAGGGGCCATATGTATGTCCACCATCTACATTGGTGTAGAATCGTCCAAGGGCATCCATCATGGCATAAGATCCACGCATCAATTCATTTGATTCCGGAACAAATTGGATTCCTTGTTCAGCAACCCAGGCATGCCGATTGACCCATGTAGTGAATTCACCATCGTCCAATAGTAGGGGCTCGACATCTCCGTCGTTTTGCCCTTCAACTGGAAGGACTTGGAAAATCTTCCATCGCTCTGGGCGTAATTCAAGAACAAGAGAAGACATATCATCTTCAAGATTAGCCTTGCATACAACGGTGTTAAGCTTCATGCGAATTCCCCGAGAGCGGCAACGATACCACGCATCCTTGGCAAGTTCTAGATGGTGACTGCTAGCACGAGCCAAATCACTGCGTAAACCTCGTCCGATCTCTAAATGGAGGTCGTCATTGGAAGCATCGATAGATAATCCAACCCAATCAATGAGGTGCCCCCACTCGTCAAGGAATGATTCTGTGAGGCCCGATGCATTGGAAACTATACAGGTGGTCAGGCCAGCATCCTTTGATGCTTGGAGCAAATCACCAAGATAAGGGCATAGAGTAGGCTCTCCACCAACAAAGGTAATCTTTTTTGCACCCGCTTCGGCCAACATCAAAGGGATAGTAAGGGCGATTTCTTTTGGTAAGCAATCAGCACGAGGGATATCTTGAAAACGTGCAAAACAGAACTTGCAGCCGTAGTTGCACCAAGGCCAAAAATGCCAATTCACTGCTGGGGGCAAATAGGTATCTTCGAGCGCATTGTCGTTAGAATCTTCTCGGTCAAAATCGACCGGAGTTGTTTCGCTCAGAAAACCACCCCCGAGGAGACTATTTTATGAGCACAGCTTCCGCCGCAAAAGTTAGCGCTTGTGATAGGGTTTTGCATCCACATCTGGATTGCAAAGGTAATCGCCTGCAAACTTGCTGTTGTACCGACCCTATTTGAACCTTTAGAATCGCCCAAAATTAGCACCCCTATAGGGGTGGTGAAAAAACTGATACTGGTTTTTGAAATATTTATTATTCAGAAGTACTCTGAAACGGGTAATATTTTTCCACTTCCCATTCAAATGCGAATGCTCAAAACCACAGAGCAAATGAGCCAGTCATGCCGGAGCAATTGATTGATGCCGACATTCGTATAGCTCGAACTTTACCATCGAGATTCTATACCAAACCTGAACAGTTTCAACGCCTAATGAACGTATTTTCCGGTTGGCAATTTGCTGCTCATACCTC